>JABNAD010000346.1_pt1 | contig 31159 bp, 26 predicted proteins | sample 7240381 | NCBI WGS metagenome assembly JABNAD01 (sample SAMN11332834, study PRJNA596920) | anaerobic digester metagenome | biome: digested sludge; isolation source: digested sewage sludge-derived enrichment culture grown on H2/CO2 | place: Germany: Goettingen
GAGCAGCGACAGCGTATCCAACTGGGTGATCGACTACCGCTACGCCGCCGTTACCGCCGAAGAGGGTAAAATTGTTGTCACCTTCAAGGCAAATGAAGCCTTGAAGCTGAAAAGCGGCGCAAAATACTTTTTCAAGATTCAAAACATTGCGGATACCTCCACCAATAAGAACATCATCAAGCCCAATCCCACCACCCTACCGACATTCACCACCGTCTTTGCCCAGATTCAGTTCTCCAGTACGGATGCTTCCGCCACGGTGGATGGTGCGGCGGTGAACTTTGACATGTCGTTCCGCGCCGTCCCCGTCTCCACCGGCAACGCGGGAGAGGGCGTGTACTGGGATTTGCTGTTCCGCATGAACATCCCCGCCAAGTTTGAGCTTTACCAAAAGGTGGGCGACGGGGCATGGAAAAAATTTGACACTGTCGCCGAAATCAACTCCACCAATGGGACGCTGTACGGCACCAGTTACACCCGGAACTTCCGGGAGGGAAACACCAGTTCTTCCACCAATGCGGAGCTTCTCAAAGATGTGACCTCCCCCCGGTATTACGGCATCCGCTTTACCTCCATCAAAAACGTGAATACCCGGGAGACTTGGAGCGGGAAGGTTGAGATGCAGGTACAGGCCGTGGCCGGGTCCAGTTTAAGCGCTCTGCACAATTTGGCCGTCAGCAACATTGAGGACGATGCGCTCACCGAGGCCGTCAAAGACGGGATGGTGCAGGTGGGCAGTCCCACCAACTACACGCTCAAGCACACATTCAGCGACACGATGATCCCGGAATTTGAGCTGGGATATCCCAAATTTGACGCCAGCGATGTGAGCGGTTCCGTCAACGTTCAGCTCACCCGCACCACGGGAAAAATTTATTATGTGATCGCTCCCGTAGCCACCATTACCACCAAGCTCACGAAGGATCTGAGCGGCAGCACCTCCCTCACCGCCGCCAACTGGGAATTTCTCCCCACAACAACCAGCGCCGACGACCCGGTGCTGTCCTCCGTTCCCACCAGCGGCAATATCATGACGCCGCCCTATAACGACCCCTCTATTATCAAGGGCAGCCTTTCTTACTACGGCAGCAATGTGTCCATTCCCATGAAGGGGCTGAACCCGGAGACAAAATACGTGGCCTACTTCGTTTTGCAGGGCAGTTCTTCCACGATCTACTCCGCAAATCCCTACGTCTTCGGCTTTAAAACCACCGAAGTCTCCCGGCCCATCATTGAGCTGACGGTCAGCAACCCCAGCGTTACGATCAAAGTGGACGCCACCTCGGATGTGGACTATCTGCTGGCGGTCAACGGCAACGAGCCGGGCAATCTGCGCCACCCCATGGCCAATTACGTTCTGGACGCGGACAAGCCGCTTTTCCAGTCCGGCGGGACTTATGGTTCCGGCACCGGCACCGGCGGCGTTTACACCGTGCTGGACGCGATGAGCAACAGCGCCTACAAGGACGGTAAATTGATCGGTTCCGTGTTCGACCGGTATGCCACGCAGGACGCCAAGGACGATTTTGCGGAATTTATCCGCTCCCAAACCACCACCAGCGGCGACGTGGTTATGAGCGGTACGGCTGCGGAAATTCCCGCCAACAGCTCCAAAACCATTAACTGCGCCTCCGCCATGGTGGGCACGACATGGTATACTTTCCTGGCCGTGGGCAAGAGCACCGCCAACTCCGGCGATGCGTTTCGGGCCATTCGTCCCGTGTTCAATATGGACGCCACACCCCCCATGATCACCGCGTGCAACTTTGTCATGACGAATACCACGCCCATTACCTCCCTGACCGGCATCTGCAAGGGAACGCTGACCATTCAGTTTGACGAGCCGCTATACTGGGTGGAAAAATCAGGCGTGAACCAAACCGTTATACCCATCGTCTCCTCGGCTGGTTCCTCTTCCAATGTCTACTCTGCTTCACTGGCCTTTGCTACTTACGGAGGCATCAGCTATTCCCCCGGTACCGGAACCAGCGCCATCGCTTCCGCGACGTTCGATATCACCGCAGGGCGAAACGGCTCCTACATCGTGGCGGAAACCAATGTTGGCGATAAGAGCGGCAACGTACATACCGTTCCTCTGAACATCCAACTGAAATATGCTGCCAATGGCGACGGCACCTATACGCCCGAATTTGTTGTCGCCAAGGACTGGGACGGCCGCTGACAGCTTCTTCCGTATCATCTGCAAAGGAGTACGATATGAAAAAAACATTTTTACGCAGGGCTCTTTCCCTGCTTTTATCCATGATTTTGTGCGTCTCCCTCGCTCTCCCCGCTGTGGCGGCGGAGGGCGAGGCGGGCGGCAGTCCCGTCCCCGATTTTTCCAAACTCTCCGTCAGTCTTGGCAGCAACGCGGAGATGATTTTGAACGACAACAATCTCACCCTGTCCGCTACGATATCCGGTGTACCGGAAGATGTGACCCCCACCTACACCTATGAATGGTCCAGCGGCAACACCGCCGTGGCCACGGTGAGCGGATCGGACAGCACGGTGTCCATCGTCCGGGGCGGCACGCCGGGGCGCACCAAAATCTCCGTCTCCGTGACCGCCGCCGCAACTCTGGCTGACGGTTCCACCGTCACCAGCCCGGCATTTACCGCCTCCCGCGATGTGCTGCTTCCCGGCATCACACTGAGTCCCTCCTCCTTTTCTCTGAAAACAAGGGAAACCCAGCAGATCACCGCCAAGCTCTATGTGCCTTCCGGCAGCGACGAAACCGTGACATGGAAATGCAACAACGAGTATGTTGCCACCGTCTCCTCCGGCGGTCTGGTGACCGCCGCCAGCGCCGGAACCACCTTCATCACCGCCACGGCGGGCGCCTATTCCGCCGAGAGCACGGTCACGGTCAACGAGGTTCTGGCCACCACCATCACCGCCAGCGCCACCGCCGACGCCCCCTTGCCCTTTTCCTCCATCCTCGGGCAGATCGACACCCAGTGCCGCCGGGTTTTGAACGCCCCCCTCAGCTATGCCACCAGCCTTTCCGTCCCCACCTCCGCCGGAACGCTGTACTACGGGTACACCTCTGAAAGCGAGCCGGGATCGGGTGTGGGCACCAACGAGAATTACTACTATTATGGCAGCGGAAACCGGGTGCTTTCCGACGTAACCTTTGTGCCGAAGACGGACTTTTCCGGCTCTGCCACCATCCGCTATATCGGGTACGACAGCTCCGGCAACTCCTTTCAAGGGGACATTGCCGTCTCTGTTGCCGCCACCACCGGCATCAGCTATTCCACCGTGGGCCGCGGCCGGGTAGACTTTATCGAAAGTGACTTTTCCGCCGTGTGCCAGTCCCGAACCGGCCATGAACTGCAATATGTCACGTTCTCCCTGCCCTCGTCCTCTAAGGGAACGCTGTTTTATAAGTACACCGGCAACGATCTGGACAACAAGGTGGCCTCCGGCACAGCGTATTACCGCAGCAAGACCCCTCTGCTCTCCGACGTGACCTTTGTGGCGGCGGACGGATACTCCGGCACCGTCACCATTTCTTACACCGGCCGGGACACCAACAACAACTCCTTCAGCGGCTCCGTCTCCATCGTGGTTTCCAGCGGCGCGGGCGGCAAGGGAAACATCCACTACTCCACCTCGAAAAACCGGGAGGCGGAGTTCGACGTGGACGACTTTGACGATCTGTGCGAGGACGTGCTGGACGTTCATCTGCGGTATGTCCGCTTCACCCTGCCCTCGTCCTCCATCGGAACGCTTTACTACAACTACACATCCTCCAACAGCTATGGAAGCAAAGTCTCTTCCGGGACCAACTATTACCGCTCGTCCTCCCCGTATCTGGACAACGTGTCCTTTGTCCCTGCCTCCGGCTGGACCGGAACGGCGGACGTGGCCTTCACCGGATACGGCACCAACAACCAGCGCTTCACCGGCACCGTCACCATCGAGGTGACGAATTCGTCTTCTTCCGGCAGGCTGACCTACTCTACCAAGCAGAACACCGCCGTTCGGCTGGACGTGGACGATTTTAATGATTACTGCGATAACCAGACGAATGAGCGTCTGAACTATGTCCGCTTTACCCTGCCCTCGTCTTCCTACGGAACCCTGCGCTATAACAGCAGCAACGGCACCGCGATTTCCTCTTCCACCAGCTATTACCGTTCTTCCTCCCCGTATCTGGACAATGTGTACTTCGTCCCCGCCTCCGGCTATACCGGCACGGTGGACATCAGCTTCACCGGGTACTCCACCAGTGGTCAGCGCTTCACCGGAACGGTTCGGATCACGGTTCAGGGCACCAGCTCCGGCGATATCACCTATTCCACCGCACAGGATATCCCGGTGAATTTCAACACGGACGATTTTGATGCCCTCTGCAAGAATGTGACGGATCGGCATCTGAACTACGTGCGCTTCACTCTGCCCTCGTCCTCTTATGGAACGCTGCGGTATAATTACAGCTCTTCCAGCAGCACCGGCAGCACGGCGTCCTCCTCCACCAGCTATTACCGCTCCTCTTCGCCGTATCTAAGTAACATCACCTTTGTTCCGGCCTCCGGCTATACCGGCACGGTGCGCATCAGCTTTACCGGATACGACACCAGCGGCCAGCGCTTTACCGGTACGGTTGCAATCACTGTGAAAGCCGCGGCCTCCGCAGGCATTATCTACTATACCGTGGCCGCCGGGAAGAATGTGCCCTTCCTCCTCAGCGCGTTTCAAAACGCTTGCAGCGCACGGGGCGCAGGTACATTTGTCAGCGCATCCTTCTCCCAGCCCTCTTCCAGCGCGGGCCAGCTGCGGTATCAATATCTCTCAGCCAGCGAGCCGGGAACCGCCGTGGTTTCCGGGACGGCCTATTCCGCCAGTTCCGTCCCGCTGGTGTCCAACGTCTCTTTTGTCCCTGCCGCTGGCTATTCCGGGACCGCAACCTTTGCTTACACCGGGCGGGACAGCGGCGGCGCCACCTATTCCGGCTCCGTCGTCGTCACGGTCACGGCCGACACGAAAACCAGCTCTTTCACTGACATGGCAAATTACAGCTGGGCCAGCCCGTCTGTGGAATATCTGTACGCCAACGGTGTGGTTTACGGCACAGGAAACGGCGGATTTTCCCCCGGCGCATCCATCACCCGGGGCAGCTTTATGCTGATGCTGAATCGGGCATTTCATTTCAGTGCCTCGGGCGGCGCGGGCTTTGCCGACGTACCGGCTGGAAGTGTGTATGCCGACGCGGTGAAGATTGCGCAGGCGCTGGGCATCGCGCAGGGCAGCGGCTCCAACTTCTACCCCACCCGCCCCCTCTCCCGCCAGCAGGCGGCCGTGTTTTTGGCCCGCGCCATGCGGGCTGACGGCTGGACCATCTCCACGGGAAGCCGGTCCGAGCTCTCCGCCTTTTCCGACAGCGCCGCTGTCTCCGACTATGCGGTGAATGATCTGGCCTCTATGGTGCGCCTTGGCGTTTTTCAGGGCGACAGCAGCGGAAGATTGAATCCCCAAGCTCCCCTTACCCGCGCGCAGATGGCTGTGATCCTCTGCCGTGCAATCACTTTGTAATCTCATTTCAAAAGGAGCTGCAAGCTATGGCGTTCGCAACCACAGGCGCAAAAGGGAGTCCCGACCCCCCCTCACAATCTCATCTAAAGGAACTGCGGGGGGCCGTGGGCCATCTTTGCGAGGTACGCAAGCCCGACAACACACTCATTTTTTTGGGCCGTGTACAGGACTTTGACGGCAGTTCGCTGAGCGTCTGGCCCGCCGGAGGACGGGAGGCTCCCCCCGTCATCTACAACGATGAATTCAAGCTGATCCTGCATATTCCCCGAAAGCCGGCCTTGGTATGGATGGGAAATATTTGCGGCAGCTCCCGCTCCTTTTGGAAGCTGAACCGTCTTGTCAGCTGCCACCGCAAGGAACAGCGCGTCAACTTCCGCCAGCCTGTCTCTCTGCGGGCAAACGCCCTTTGCATCAACGCACTGTATCCCGGCAGCCCCCGGGGAAAAGATGAGTATTTTGCCCGTCTGTGCAAGGTTGTAGACGTGAGCTTGGGCGGCATTCAGCTTCGGGGACAGGATGTCTATCAGCCCGGCGATCACCTGCTTTTGATGAATCTCTGGCTGGACCAGTCCCAGTCCCAGCCCTTTGTGTTCACCGTTCAGGTCCGATGGAGCGCGCCAATTAGCACTGTGGAAACGCGGCTGGGCTGTTCCTTTGAGTCCATGAGCATTCGGGACGAGGATCGGCTGTGCGCTGCCATTCTGGAGCTTCAACGGCTGGATCTCGCCAGCCACAAAAATTGACGGCCATCCCTTTAAAAAACCGCAGCGGCAGGAGTGAGTATCCTGCCGCTGCGGTTTCCTATTTTATAAAAATTCAGTTTTTGTAAATATGTAGTCATAATATACCCGCCGGGACCATTGTATTTTTGCAAATCCCATGATAAAATTTCAATAAAGACTTATTTTGAGGGTGCAGCATCGGAGAGGAGTGGCCGTCGTATGTTCCATTTTTTCAAAAAAAGCGTCTCCCAGATCACAGAGGAGCCGGAGCCGCAGAACGAGTTTGAACGGGCCGCGCGCTATCACTGCGAGGTACGCGGGCTGGACGACCGGCCCATTTTCTTGGCAGATGTAAAGGATTACGACGGAGACTCGTTCCGCCTGTTCCCCACGCTGGACAGCGACGCGCCCTCCGTGATCTATAACAACCGCTATAAGCTGGTGTTTCGCACACCCAGTCAGCCCACTCCCGTTTGGACCGGGCGCGTCCGGGGCAGCACCTATGAATTTTGGAAAATGGATGAATTGACCCGCCTGCGGGACGAACAGCGGGCCAGTTTTCGCCAAAGAGTCTCTCTGTCCGCCGTTGTGCGAAATCTGCTGGGCCTGCCGGAAAACGGCGAAATCCTGACTTCTGCCTACTACTCTCAGGACTACGATCAGTGTGAAGTGCTGGACGTTGGCATGGGCGGGTTGCAGATTTCATCCAGCCATCCTTTCCGGCAGAATGATCTTCTGGCGGTGACGGGGCTGCGGCTGCATCACGACCCACAGCCCTTTGCCCTGCCTCTTCAGGTTCGGTGGGTCGCCGCCGAAGACGGGACTTATCGCTGCGGCTGTGCGTTCCACGCCGTTCCCGAGCAGGAGGAGCGGCGGCTGTGTGCCGCGATGTTCAGCCTGCAGCGCGCCAGTTTGGGCCGGATGTAACCTACCTATCAAAAATCGCTGCCCGATGGGCAGCGATTTTTTTAACCATTTTATTCAGCGCGAAACACATGAATATGAAACCCAATGCGGACACTAAGTCGATCCAATGCCGCCAGCCGCTCCGATCCCGCCTTCGGCGTCTTCCAGTAATAGGGCGTCATCTGAAACAGAGCGTGAATTTCCTCCTGAGAACAAAGCTCGATGCGCCCTTCCACCGCCGCCACAGTCTCATAGGCAAAGCCCTCATAGGGCGTTTGATGTTCCTCGTTGGGATAGGGCGTGTCGTAAAGAACCTCTTTCAGTTCCCACAGATGCTCCGCCGAAGGAACCACATAGAGGAACGTGCCGCCGGGGCGAAGCACCCGCCGGAATTCTTCAATTGCCAGCGGGGAAAAGCAGTCCAGCAGCAATTCCACGGACCCATCCACCAACGGCAGGCGGAAGGAGGACGCCACGGCAAACTCCACGCTCTTTTCCCGCTTTGCCGCCAAGCGCAGAATGGATTTGGAGATATCCGTCCCCGCCATGCGGGGGCGCTTTCCCGCCGCGCAGAGGGCCTGATAGATCCCTGCGGTGTAGTATCCCTCTCCACAGCCCACATCCAGCAGCGTTGGCTCTGCCCCCGTGTGGGAGAGTGCCAGATCGCACAACGCGTCCAGCAGCGGGCGGTAATAGTCCTTGGAGAGAAAGTCCCGCCGGGCGGCCGCCATGCCGGGGTCGTCGCCGGGCGCGGCGGAGTGCTTTTGGTTCACCGGCAGCAGATAAGTATAGCCCTCTCTGGCAATGTCAAAGCTATGTCCGGCGGAGCAGGCGTAGGTTCGCTCCATCCGCTCCAGCGGCCCGCCGCACAAAGGACAGCGAAACAAACTGGTCACGCGTACTCACTCCCCCTCACGGATCGTCACGTCATTGATCCACTTTCGGCTGCGCAGCCGGATAATGCCCAGCGGCATTTTGCAGGTGTTCTCCGAGTAGATGCCAAAGCACACCAGCCAAATGGGCGCATCCAGCACCAGTCCCGTCAGCGCCGTCAGCGGCACCGACACCAGCCACAGCGGACAAAGATCCAAAATCGCCGCCATCCGCGCGTCGCCACCCGCCCGAAGCACACCGGTGATGTTCGAGATATCATAGGATTTCAGCGGCATCATCACAATATAGACCACACACATGGTCACTGCCACTTCTGTGGCTTTCTCCGTCAGGCTGAACAGCGGGTAGAGGTACGGGATAAACACCGTGGGCAATACAATAAGCAATGCCAGCGCGATTACCGCGCCCAGCAGAAAGGACACCAGCAGCAGGCAGCAGCTCAGGTTATAGACTTCCTCCTTGCCCGCCCGCTCCCCGATCCGCTTGCCCACGATGACGGCGGTGGCTCCCGCCACGCCGAAGCAGGCCACTGTGGAGAATTTATCAATGTTGCCCATGATCGCGTAAGCCGCCAGCATGTCTGCGCTGATGACCATGTGGCCCATGATGGCGGTCATCACCGTGGTGCCAAGCCCCCACAGCGTCTCATTCAAAATCACCGGCCCGGCATAGACCGCCGCGCTTTTCAGCATTGCCCGTCCGGGGCAAAACAGCGCCTTTGGAATCAGCGGGACCCGCTTGTTGCAAATGGCGTACACCAGAACGATGATAAATTCCACCACGCGGGAGGCCAGCGTTGCCGCCGCCGCACCGGTAATTCCCAGCCGGGGCGCGCCAAAATTGCCGAAAATCAGGCAGTAGTTCAAAAACGTGTTCAACAGCATGGACGTTGCGAACACCAGCATGCCAAAGCCGGGATTCTCCGTGCTCCGCTGCATACTCACATACACGGAGCTGACGGCGTTGAACACATAGGACACGCCCACAATGCGGACATAGGGTGCCCCCAGTTCGATGAGCTGCGCGTTGTTGGTGACAAGGGCCATCACGCCCTCCGGGAACAGAAACAGAAGCAATGCCGCGACGCCGGAAATGGCGATCCCGACGTACATGGCAACGCCCATCACGCGGTTGATGGAGGCCGCGTCCCCTTTTCCCCAGTATTGGCACACCAGCACAGTCAGCCCGCTCATCAGGCCGAAAATGATGACCTGCACCAAAAAGATGGGCGTGTTTGCGGCGGTGACAGCGGAAAGCTCTTCGTTGCCCAGAAGGCCCACCATGAAGGTATCCACAAATCCCAAGGATGTGGTAATTAGATTTTGCAGGATAATGGGAAGCGCCAGCCTCCATAACCGACTGTAAAAGCCGGGCTTTTGACGAAGTACGGAAAACATAGTTACCTCAAACAAATTTCTAAAGATTTCAAGTACGCCTTAGTCGTTGGTCAAATCGTGAATGCGCGGCTTGCGTGTCTTCGTTCCCCGTCCCAAGCCCGAATGAACGGCTCTGCCTTTCATTCGGAAAAGGAGCCGCAGCGGAGCGAGTGAGCTGTGCCCGCAGGGCAAAGCGAGGGATGTGCAGCTTGCGGTGACGTTACAGCATGGGAAACCGCGTGTCGTGATGCTTTTTCAGAGCCTCTGCCGCCGCGTCGATCTCCTCTCTCGTCGTCTCCGGGCCAAAACTCAGCCGCACCACGCCCGCCGCCACCTTTTTCTCAAGGCCCAGCGCCGCCGTCACCTGACTGGGCTTTCCCTGATGGCAGGCGGACCCGGCGGAAATGCAGATCCCCGCGTCGGAAAGATCGTTCACCACGTTTTGGCTGGGATAGCCGGGCATGGACACCGACAGCACATGGGGCGCGGTTCCCTTGGAGATGAACCGCAAATCCGGGATCTCCGCCAGCCGCTCCATAGCATAGGCCTTGATCTGCGCCATATGCTCCAATTTCTCCGTCAAATGTTCCGTCCGCAGTTCCACAGCCTTGGCAAATCCCGCGATCTGGGCGGTGGCCTCCGTTCCTGCCCGGAAGCCGGACTCCTGTCCCCCGCCGGGAAGCAAGGGGCGGGGATTACGCACCCGTTCGCCGATGTAAAGCCCGCCAATGCCCTTTGGCCCGCCGATTTTGTGGGCAGAGAGGGAGATGAAATCCGCGCCCAGCGTTTTCGCCGCAAACGGCACCTTCAAAAAGCCCTGCACCGCATCGGTGTGCAGCAAGGTCTTCACGTTTTTTGCTTTCAGTCCGGCGGCAATCTCCGCCACGGGATAGACGTTCCCCGTCTCGTTATTCACCAGCATCACGCTCACCAGCGCGGTGTCGGTCCGGACAGCCGCCAGCACCGCGTCCGCCGAAATATTCCCGTCCCGATCCGGCGTCAGATACGTCACCTCGTATCCGTCCTGTTCCAGCCAGCGGCACCGCTCCAAAATGGCGCTGTGCTCCACGGCGGTGGTCACGATGTGCTTTCCCACCCGGCGGTTCTGCCACAGGGCGGCGGTAAACGCCCAGTTATCGGACTCGGTTCCGCAGGCGGTAAAGTATAGATTTTTTGCGGCGCAGCCCAGCGCATCCGCCACGGTTTGGCGTCCATCCGCCACCAGCTGCCGGGCCTGCCGGCCATAGGCGTACTGCGAGCTGGGATTGCCGTATTCCTCGCGCAATACGCGATACATCTCGTCCGCCACGGGCTTTGGCACCGGCGTGGTGGCAGCGTGGTCCAGATAGATCATATACTATGCACTCCTTTGATTGGGACTTGCCCCAGCGGGAAATAAAACGTATAATAAAGATAAAACCACGGAAGAAAACACAGTTTTTGCTGCAATCTTATTATTATATAGAAAGCTATTTAAAATAGCAAGGAGAATCCATGAAAATCGCCATTTACACGCTGGGCTGCAAAGTCAATCAATACGAAACCCAAGCCATGGAACAGGAACTGCGCCGCCGGGGCCACGAGATCGTGCCCTTTACCGACAGCGCGGATGCCTATGTGGTCAACACCTGCTCTGTCACCGCCGTCAGCGACCAGAAATCCCGCCAGATGCTTGCCCGCGCCCGGAGGGAACATCCGCAGGCAGTGGTGGCTGTGTGCGGATGCTATGCCCAGACTCATCCGGAGGATGTGCGGAAGCTGGACGTGGACCTGATCGCGGGAACCGGCGACCGGATGGGCTTTCTCGATCTTTTGGAGCTGGAGCTGGAGGATCGCAGGCCCATGGAATCCATGGACCGAGCCTTTGACCGCCGGGGCTTTGAGATTCTCCCTGCGGGAGGGCTGGAGGGCCGCACCCGCGCCATGCTGAAGGTGGAGGATGGGTGCGTCAACTTCTGTTCTTACTGCATCATCCCCTATGCCCGGGGCCCCATTCGTTCCCTGCCGCTGGAGACAGCGGTGGAACGGACCCGGGAATTGGCGGCGGCGGGCTATCGGGAGATCGTTTTGACCGGCATCGAAATCTCCTCTTGGGGGCACGATTTCAAAAACGGCCAGAGCCTTATCGACCTGATGGAGGCGCTCTGCGCCGCCGCGCCGGAGCTGCGGCTGCGGCTGGGCAGTCTGGAGCCCCGAACCGTCACGGAGGACTTCTGCCGCCGTGCGGCGGCGCTGCCGGGCCTTTGTCCTCAATTCCACCTGTCCATGCAGTCCGGCTGCGACGAAACGCTCAAGCGTATGAACCGGAAATACGACACCGACCGATATCTGGAATCCGTGACCCTGCTGAACCGGTACTTTGACCGTCCCGCCGTCACCACCGACATGATCGTGGGCTTTCCCGGCGAGACGGAGGAGGAATTTGCCCAGTCCTTGGCTTTCATTGAGAAATGCGGCTTTGCCAAAATGCACATTTTCCCCTATTCCATTCGTCCCGGCACTCCGGCGGCGGAGATGGAGCAGATTCCAAAATCCGTGAAGGAAGACCGGGCAAAGCAGGCCGCCGCCGTGGCGGATAAACTCCACCAGACATACCTCTCCGGCTGCGTGGGGCAGGTTTATCCCGTGCTGTATGAACAGGAGCGGAACGAAAAATTCTCCGGCCACGCCCCCAACTATATGGAGGTTCTTGTGGATGGCGGCAAAGCGCTCCACAACCGGGTTCTTTCCACCCGCATTGTCGATACAGATGGCTCGGCCCTGCTGGGAATTTTGGAGGAAACGCCATGAAAAGTCATTTTTTCGCGTATCTTTCCCGTCTGCGGTTTATCTCCCGCTGGGCGTTGATGCGCAACACCGCCCCGGAAAACGTACAGGAACACAGCCATCAAACGGCGGTGCTGGCCCACGCGCTGGCGGTCATCCGCAACGAGAAATTCGGCGGTCAGGTGGATGCCGGAGCGGTTGCGGTGGCGGCGCTGTATCACGATGCGTCGGAGATTTTGACCGGCGACATGCCCACCCCCATCAAATATTACAATCCCGCCATTCGCTCCGCCTATCAGGAGGTGGAGGCGGTGGCCAATCGAAAGCTGCTGGAAATGCTGCCAGCCGAGCTGCGGACAGTCTATAAGCCGGTTTTGGAAAGCCCCGACCCGGAAATTCATACCTTGGTGAAAGCGGCAGACAAGCTCTCCGCCTATATCAAGTGCGTGGAAGAGGTCAAGGCGGGCAACGGCGAGTTCCGGGACGCCGCCGCCCAGACCCGCGCCGCGTTGGAGGGGTTTCATCTGCCGGAGGTGCGGTATTTTCTGGACACTTTCATGCCCAGCTTCTCCTTGACGCTGGACGAACTGAAGTAATCCGTTTTTTCATGTGGCCCCATGTAAAAAGACGCGAACCCCGGAAATCCCGGGGTTCGCGTCTTTATGCCTTTACATAGCGATGCGGACAGGACGCACGCAAGGCCGCAAAACGGACTCTGCGATGCGTTGTCTCAAATTTTTACCAGCTCATATTCCCGGGTGCCAAGGCCCAGTTTTTCCGCGTGCTCAAGGCAGACCCGCCAATCGGTATTCGTGTGGGCGGCGGTGAGGTTGTCGCCGCAGGTGCAGTCGTACCCCTCGTCAAACAACACAGAGCCGGGCAGTGCGGGCTGGGCATTCACCGCGTCCGCGCAGGCCTGATCCAGCGCCACCGGGTCAAAGGAGGCAAACATGCCCACATCCGGCGTGATAGGCGCATCGTTCTCCCCGTGACAGTCGCAGCAGGGGGAGATATCCCGCACCAGCGACACATGGAAGCAGGGCCGTCCGTCCACCACTGCCTTGGAATACTCGGCGATCTTCTTGTTCAAAATGGCCGGTGCCTCATCGTTGTTGCTCTGCACCGCGTCCTTGGGACATACCGCAAGACACCGTCCGCAGCCCACGCACTTATCTTGGTCAATCGAAGCCCTGCGGTCGGTGATGTGGGGCGCGTCGTGCGCGCAGATCTTGACGCAGGCGCCGCAGCCAATGCAGTCCTCCTGATGGACAAAGGGCTTACCGGCATTGTGCATTTCCATCTTGCCCGCCCGGGACCCACAGCCCATACCGATGTTTTTCAGGCATCCGCCCATGCCGGTCTGCTCGTGGCCTTTAAAGTGAGTCAATGTGACGAATACGTCCGCGTCCATCACAGCGCGGCCAATCTTGGCCTCTTTCACGTATTCGCCGCCCTCCACCGGGACCAGCACCTCGTCGTGGCCCTTCAAGCCGTCTCCGATGAGAATGTGGCAGCCGGTGGAATAGGGTGTAAAGCCATTGACATAGGCGGATTCAATATGATCCAGCGCGTTTTTCCGCCCGCCCACATACAGCGTGTTGCAGTCCGTCAAATAGGGCTTTCCCCCCTGCGCCTTGACGAGGTCCACCACGGCTTTCGCCCAGTTGGGCCGGAGGTACGCCAGATTTCCCGGCTCACCGAAGTGCACCTTGCTCGCCACGTCCTTCCCATCCATGTCGATGTTTCCAAATCCGGCGGTCATCATCAAGCGGGCCAGCTTCTGGGGCAGATTTTCCCGCCAGCTGGGGGCGCGAAAATCCGCAAAATAAACCTTTGCCTTCTCTGCCATAATGGCTTTCCTCCTCATTTTCCCTCTGCGGCGCGGCCGCGTCTTTTACTCGTCCAGATTTACAGAAATATTGTCCGTCCCGTGCTCCTCAAATTCGCCCATATAAGCGTCGATACGCTGCATCAGCTCGTTGTAGTTCTCCCGGGTCATCGGCTCCCCGTCCATGTCCCGCAGCGCCAGCTCCTCCGCCAAAATTTCATAAAAGATCACGTCCTCATAGTCCGCGATTGCCTCATGGATTCCACCGTCGGCAAAGGCGCGGGAGGGGATAATCTCCCCGTCCAGCCGCTCCACCAGCTTGCGCATCCCGTGGAGGGGGCACTGGGAGAAAATCAGACTCTCCACCTCGTCATATTCTTTGATGCGATCATCCTCCCGGGTGGAGTTGAGCACCCAATTTCCTATGTACACCAAGTCCAGCAGATAACGATACTGCTGTTCCGTCAGCTCGATCTTCACGGCAAACACCTCCCTGTTCCGGCTCCCTAGACCGAATCGCTGATTCCTTTCAGCATTATATCAAATTCACTTCTGAAATTCTACCTAAAAAACCGGGAAAAAAGCCTAAAATCTGACTTGCCGGGGGCAAATATACATAGTATAATAGTTAAGTTAAGGCTATATGATAAGATATCTCTGACCCCGCAACAGATTTGGAGGCACTTTGCATGGACATTCGACCCATCGGCGTATTCGACTCCGGCCTTGGCGGACTCACCGCCGTCCGCTCTTTGCGGAAAATTTTGCCGGAGGAGGACCTGATCTACTTTGGAGATACCTCCCGCGTCCCATACGGTGGACGGTCCCGGGAGACGATTTTAAAATATGCCCGACAGGACATCCGCTTTCTGCGCTCCTTTGACCTGAAGGCGATTTTGATCGCCTGCGGCACCGTGTCCACCACGTCGCTGCCAACGCTCCGGGCCGAAAACGACCTGCCCATGGTGGGCGTGGTGGAGCCGACCTGTGCCCGGGCCGCCGCTGTGACAAAAAACAAGCGGGTGGGCATCATCGCGACCCAAGCCAGCGTTCGCGCCGGAGCCTATAAAGAGACGCTGGCAAAGCTGGACGGGGACATCGAGGTGTTCGCAAAGGCCTGTCCCCTGTTCGTTCCGCTGGTGGAAAACGGGCGGTTCCGCACCGGAGACGTGGTGATTGAAACCATTGCCCGGGAATATCTGGAGCCGATGCGCCAAACCGGCATCGACACCCTGATTTTAGGCTGCACCCATTATCCCCTGCTCACGGAGATCATCGCAGACGTGATGGGGCCGGATGTGGAGCTGGTATCCGCGGGTGAGGAATCCGCCTTTGAGCTGAAGCGGATGCTGAAGGCTCAGGAGCTGCGAAACAGCGAGTCCCGTCAGGGGGAAGCCACATATTATGTCAGCGACCGGGTGGAGAGTTTCGAGGAGACTGCTTCCTGGTTTTTGCAGGAGGACTTGCGCCATGGAGCCAATCAAATTGACATCGACCGCTACTGATCCAACGCCGTTTCCGGTGGTTCTCTCCGTCCGGGGCGAGCAGTATTTTGACGGCTGCGACCCCGACAGCACGGAACTGATGACCGAGGGAACCATGACGCTGCTGCCGGACGGGATGCTTCTGCGCTATGACGAGAGCGCCCTCACCGGGATGGAGGGCACCACCACCACCTTTGAGCTGCGCGGCCCCCGGGTTCTGCTGACCCGGTCCGGCAAGGTGAACTCCCAGATGGTTTTTGAGGAAGGACGGCAGCACACCTCCCTCTATGAAACGCCCTTTGGCGAACTGAGCGTGGACATTCAAACCAGCCTGCTGCGCCATAATCTCACGGCGCGGGGCGGTCTTTTGGAAATCAAATATTCGATTGCGGTTGAACACACCGCGACGGGGAAGAATACGTTTAAGATCCGTGTGCGCCCCAGAAGCTGACGCATGGCAATCCCGTGCAGTCCGCAGCCAGCCCTTTTGGCGCGGGATCACCAAAAAGCGCATCCACCTTTCGGCCATGAGGCCCCTCCATTTTAAATGACGACACAAATGAAAGAGGTACGTGAACCATGATCCATATGATTCAGCGAGCAAAAGATCAGGCGGCGGAACTGGCGATGAGCGCCTACCGCAAGGCCGTGTCCGACGGAGTTCTGCCCGAGGCGGAAATTGCCAAGGCCCCGGTGGAGATTCCCAAAGACACAAAAAACGGCGACTTTACCACAACCTTTGCGCTGGCGGCGTCCAAGGCGCTGCACCAGCCGCCCCGGACCATTGCCCAGGCGCTTTTGGAGCGGCTGGCTCTGGAGGGCAGCTATTTTGACTCGGCGGAGATCGCCGGTCCCGGTTTTCTGAACTTCCGGCTTGGAAAGGCGTGGTTCCGGGACGTGCTTTCCGCCGTGGAGAGTGAGGGCGGGGAATACGGCACCTGTGACGATCTCAAGGGCCAGAAGATCATGGTGGAGTTCGTCTCCGCCAACCCCACTGGCCCCATGCACATGGGAAACGCCCGCGGCGGCGTGCTGGGCGACACACTGGCCTCTGTCCTCTCCGCCTGCGGAGCGGACGTGAGCCGCGAGTTCTACGTCAACGACGCCGGTCATCAGATCGACAAGTTTGCCCAGTCCATTGAGGCCCGCTATCTCCAGCTGATTCAGGGAGAGGACGCAGTTCCCTTCCCGGAGGACGGGTATCAGGGCGAGGACATCCGGGATTTGGCCGCCGCCTATCGCGCGCAGCACGGGGACGCGCTGGCACAGGCGGACGTGGAGCAGCGGCGCGACACGCTGGCTCAGTTTGGTTTGGACATGAACCTGCCCAAAATGAAAACCGACCTCCAGCGGTACAAGATCAATTACGACGAGTGGTTCTACGAGTCCACACTTCACGAGTCCGGCTACGTGGCCGAAACGGTGGACAAGCTCACCGAGGCTGGGTTCACCTATGAAAAGGACGGTGCGCTGTGGCTGAAGACGGCGGAGATCCTCGCCGCCAACCTCCGTAAAGCCGGAAAGAAAGAGGCGGAGATTGAAAAGCTGGACCTGAAGGACGACGTACTCCGCCGCGCCAACGGGTTCTACACCTATTTTGCCGCCGACATTGCCTATCATCGGAACAAGTTCGCCGTCCGGGGATTTGACAAAGTCATCAACATCTGGGGCGCGGATCACCACGGGCATGTGGCCCGACTGAAGGGCGCGCTGGACGCGCTGGGTCTCAACGGCTCTGAAAAACTGGACATCGTGCTGATGCAGCTGGTGAAGCTCCTGCGGGACGGTGAAGCCGTCCGCATGAGTAAGCGCACCGGAAAGGCCATCTCCCTCAGCGATCTTCTGGACGAGGTTCCGGTGGATGCCGCCCGGTGGTTCTTCAACTCCAAGCCCGACACCCAGATGGAATTCGATTTGGGCCTTGCCGTTCGGGAGGACAGTGAAAATCCCCTGTACTACGTGGAATATGCCCACGCCCGCATCTGCTCTCTCCTGCGGGCTATGGAGGGCGAAGGACTGCGCGTTCCCGCCGCGGCGGAAATTGACATGACGCAGGTGAACGGTGAAACGGAACAAGCCCTCGTCAAGCAGCTGGCCCAATTCTGCGAGATCATCCGCATCGCCGCCCGGGACTATGATCCCTCCTTCATCAACCGGTATCTGCAAGAGCTGGCGGGCTGCTTCCACCGCTTCTATACAGCGTGCCGCATCAAGGGAGAGCCTGCCGACGTGGCGGGTGCACGACTGAAGCTGGCGGACTGCACCCGTGCCGTTCTTCAAATCGGCCTGCGGCTCATCGGCGTGGACGCGCCGGAGAAAATGTAAGAACCCGCATTTGCAAACAAATTTTGAGCAACGGCAGCCGCGCCGGTCCATCCGGACCGGCGCGGCTTTTCCATTCAGGCTGAACGGTTCCGTTTGCGGCCCATGCCGAAAACCGTGCGGCACTTCCAAAAAAGAGAAGGGGTCCTTTATGAGTATTTTTGAAGCACTGATGTTGATCTGCTTCGGCCTGTCTTGGCCAATGAACATCTGGAAGTCTTGGACCACCCGGTCCGCGGTGGGCAAGAGCCTGCCCTTTCTGCTCATCATCGAGGTGGGCTACATCTGCGGGATGCTGAACAAGATTCTGGTTCACTTTGATTGGGTATTTTTCCTGTATGTGTTGAATTTCCTGATGGTGGGAACCGATGCGGTTCTTTACTTCCGCAATCGGCGGCTGGATCGGCTGCGGGCAGAACAGGAGGTCTGACGTGGGCAGCACTCCCTCCCATGAAACGCCGCAGTGGAGGACGGCCCTCCGCGCCGCGTTTCCACACACCATCCCGGTTTTGACCGGATACATGTTTCTCGGGATTGCCTACGGGGTCTTGATGAACGCAAAGGGATACGGCCCCCTGTGGTCCGTTCTGATGAGCGCCATCGCCTTTGGCGGCAGTATGCAGTTTGTGGCAATCTCTCTCTTGACCGTGGCCTTCGACCCGGTGCAGGCATTCCTTCTTTCCTGCATGGTGAACGCCCGCCACCTTTTTTACGGGCTTTCCATGCTGGAAAAATACCGGGGTCTTGGCAAGGCCCGCATCCCGCTGATCTACATCTTGAGCGACGAAACGTTTTCCCTCGTCTCCACCGTGGAGCCGCCGGAGAACGTGGATCGCAGGCAATTCTATCTCTCCATCTCTCTGCTGGACTATTTTTACTGGGTCGGGGGCACGGCTCTGGGTGGTTTTTTGGGGGATTTTATCCCCTTTGACACCACGGGTCTGGATTTCGCGCTGACGGCGCTGTTTGTCGTGTTGTTTTTGGAGCAGTGGAAAAAGAAGGAGAACCGTCCCGCCGGGGCCATCGGGATTGGCGCAACCGTCCTGTGCCTTCTCCTGTTCGGCGCGGATAACTTGGTAATCCCCGCCATGGCGGTCATTGTGGCAATTTTGCTGGGCGGGAGGAAAAAGTTATGTACCTGACGCCGCCGCAAACTCTTGCCATGATTCTGGCCGTGGCTCTGGGCACACAGCTGACCCGGTGGCTGCCGTTCCTTCTCTTCCCAGAGGGAAAGGCTGTTCCAAAAACGGTGACGTATTTAGGAAAGCTTCTGCCTGCTGCCGCCATGGGCTTGCTTGTGGTCTATTGCCTGCGAAACATCCCTCTCATCGCCGCACCCCATGGGATTCCGGAGGCGGCGGCGATTCTCGCCGTGGTTCTGCTCCACCGATGGAAAGGCAACGTGCTGCTGTCCATCGCCGGAGGAACCGCCCTCTACATGGTACTGGTACAGGCAGTTTTTGTAGGAATGTGAAAAAGCGGCGCTCCGCAGTCCAACCGGACTGTGGAGCGCCGCTTTTAGTTAGCACCCGGATTTAATTCGCACCTTTGGCGGTCTGTGTGGCGAGATACCGTTGGAACATCGCCGCAGCGGCGGCGCGGGTAACGGTGGCGTTGGGAGCCAGCGTCCCGTCGGACCGCCCCGTGAGAACACCGTTGACCGAGCACCAAGCCACGCTCTCATAGGCGTACTCCGAAATGCTCTCCCGGTCCGGATAATCCAGCTGGAACATCCACGCTCCTTGGAATCCGCCGCCCCGGTGCTGCTCCCACCGGTAGAGGAACACTGCCAACTGCTGGCGGGTCACAGGGGCGTCAGGCCGGAACGTGTTGTCGCTGTATCCGCCCACCAGCTTATTACCCACTGCCCAAGTCAGCGCGTTGATGTAGTCTCCGCCGTTTTGTACGTCGGTAAATTTGGGCATGGACTGGATCACCACAGGGCTGCCCGCCATCTGATACAGGGCTTTCACCATCTCCGCCCGAGTCAGGGCTTCCGAGGGACGAAAGGCCAGCATCTTGTCGCAGTTGAGCAGTCCCTTGGACGAAGCGGAAAGGATGTCGTCATAGGCCCAGTGGTCGGCCGTTACATCGGTGAAGGGCAGGCCGTCGTAAGCAAACAGCATTGCTTTTTCAACGGCGCCGTTGCTGCCGTTCCATGCGAGGAACCACGTCCCGGGGATCAGGTCGCGGAAGGTCACTATATTTTTAGTCAGATAAGGCGTCACCTTGGCCGAGGCAGGAATCGTCATCTGCTTTCCCTCTTGGGTAGTGACAGTAATCCCGTCATCATTCACCGTGTTCACCGCCGCTACCTGTTGATAGGACGGAACGGCAAAATCGGCGGGAATCTTCGTCAGGATCAGCACCGCGGTGGTCTGGGGCGGCAGGCTCAGCGTCATGGCGGGACCGGCATAGACATAGGCTGTCTCTCCGTCTCGAATTTTGTCCAGAGCCACCGGCTCGCCGGAGACGGCGTTCAGAATGCGAGTCTCGTCGCTAATATGAAGAATCGTGTCTCCGCGCTCCTGATTGCTCAACAGCAGGGAACCTTTCTCTCCTTGGCTCAGCGTCCCCGTCAGCAATACGGGGCCAAGCGGAGCAATTTGTGTTTCCTCCGTGGCCACCGCGGCGGCGGGAATCGCCAGCATAACAGCGCACAGCAACAAAGACACCAGCTTACAGATTCTCTTTTTCATTGTTTCCGATTCCTTTCCAGTCAAAGATTTTTGTAGCACCTTATCGCTTTAGACGGCGCAACCCTTCAAAAGGTTCCCGTTGGTTGACACTTTAGGAAAAATCCGTTAAACTCTTTTTAGAAAAGCAGCTTTTTCCCACGCTCTGTGCTGCGGCATATTCGGAAAGGGGTACCGCTCATGGCAAAAACCACCGTTCTTGTGAAATTTCCCGGACAGGCCCTATGCTATACACAGGTCCCCACCGACCGCATTGAGGAAATCCACAAAAGCATTGCCGGTCTTCAATCCGCCGAGGTGGACGTCTTTTCTCTGTATCGCAATTTCTATTACATCCTGCTGGACAGAGATCGCATGAAGAAGCGCCTGCCCTCCAACATGACCGCCTTTTTGGTGGACGGAGCCGGAGAATCAACCATGATGGACATAGCCGGCGTTTTTGTCATCTGCAAGCTGCCCAAGGGGACGATGCATCCCCTTTCCGATATGACTCCGCAGGACGTGGAACAGGTACTCAAGCTCCTGAAAAAATAAATTGATTCTAAAAAATCCCGCGGGAGCATACTCCCGCGGGATTTTTGCTTTTTCAGGTCATTCGGCAAAAACCGCGTTGCCTGTTTTATTTCTTGCCGTGGAGGGACTTCATGCGCTTTTCGTGGTCCAGAATCCGCTTACGCATCCGCAGACTCTTGGGGGTCACTTCCAGCAGCTCGTCGTCCGCCAAAAACTCCAAGCACTGCTCCAAGCTCATCTGCTTGGGGGGCACCAGACGCAGCGCGTCGTCCGAGCCGGAGGCACGGGTGTTGGTCAGCTGCTTCTTCTTGCAGATGTTGACGTTGATATCCTCGCCGCGGGGGGAAACGCCGATAATCATACCGCCGTACACCGGTACGCCTGCGCCAATGAACAGAACGCCGCGCTCCTGCGCGTTGTACAGGCCGTAGGTAATGGACTCACCAGTCTCGAAGGAGATCATGGAGCCGGTTCCCCGGCGCTGAATATCGCCCTTATAGGGTGCGTAGGAATCAAACACGGAGGCCATAATGCCCTCGCCCTTGGTGTCGGTCAAAAAGTCGTTCCGATAGCCGAACAGACCGCGGGCGGGAATCAGGAATTCCACCTTCATCCGGCTGCCCACCGGGGTCATCTCCAGCATGTCGGCCTTGCGCTGGCCTAGCTTTTCGATCACGGAACCCACGCAGTCACCCGGCACATCCACCACAAGGCGCTCGATAGGCTCGCAGTGCTTGCCGTCGATCTCCTGATACAGCACACGGGGAGGAGAAACCTGAAACTCATAGCCTTCCCGGCGCATCGTCTCGATCAGGATGGACAAGGACATCTCGCCCCGGCCCGCCACGTTGAGGGCAGTATCGGTGTCGGTTTCGGTGACTCTCAGGGACACATCCTTCAAAGTCTCCCGCATGAGACGGTCACGCAGCTGGCGAGAGGTGACGAACTTGCCCTCTCGTCCGGCATAGGGAGAATCGTTGACAGAGAACGTCATCTCCAAGGTCGGCTTGGAAATCTGAACGAAGGGCAGTGCCTCCACATTGTTGGAATCGCAGATGGTATCGCCAATGGTGATATCAGGGATACCGCTCATGGCAATAATATTGCCGGCGGTGGACTCGGTCACAGGATTTCTTGCCAGACCCTCAAACTCATAGATCGCGGTGGCCTTGGCCTTGCGCAGCACATGTTCGGGATCATGGTAATTGCAAACGGCGATCTCCTGATTCTGCTTCAAAGTGCCCTGCTCAATGCGGCCAATGGCAATCCGGCCCACGAACTCGTTATAGTCGATGGAGCTGACCAGCATCTGGAAGGGCTTTTCCACGTCGGCCTCCGGCGCGGGGATATACTCCAAAATCGTCTCGAAGAGGGGCGTGAGATCGGTGCCCAAATTCTCCGGTGTATAGGAGCAGATGCCCTGACGGGCCGCTGCAAACAGCATGGGAGAATCCAGCTGCTCGGGGGTGGCGTCCAGATCCATCAGCAGCTCCAAGCACTCATCCACCACCTCGTGGATGCGCTGGTCGGGCCGGTCGATCTTGTTCACCACCACGATGACCCGGTGGCCCAGCTCCAGCGCCTTGCTCAACACGAAACGGGTCTGGGGCATGGGGCCTTCTGCGGCGTCCACCAGCAGAATGACGCCGTTGACCATCTTCAAAATGCGCTCCACTTCGCCGCCGAAGTCCGCGTGGCCCGGGGTGTCTACCACGTTGATCTTCACATCCTTGTAACGGATGGCGGTGTTTTTCGCCAAGATCGTGATGCCGCGCTCCCGCTCCAGATCGCCGGAGTCCATGACGCGGTCCACAACCTCTTGATTTTCACGGTAGACGCCGCCCTGCTTCAGCATCTCGTCCACCAAGGTGGTCTTGCCGTGGTCAACGTGGGCGATGATGGCGACGTTTCTCAGTTTTTCATTCTGCATAGCTGTTCTTCTCCTCCTGTATGGCGGGATATGATGATCTCCCGCGCCATGCGCCGCGGCAGCGGCGCGCGTATTCTTCACTATTTGCACAGCCTTATATTATATGGCAAGTTTCTCCCTTTTGCAAGCAGAAAATTACAAAAAATCGAAAAATATTGCAAAACGTCGGACTTTTTTCGTGACAAGAGGTGTAAAACCGCTCTCCGACATAAGAAGTAATACCTTTTCCACAAAAACCCACCGCGAAGAGAGGCGGATTTCGCCTTTTCGCTGATTGACTGGAAATTTTCACCGTCCTATACTGAAGATGCTGCCACGGAAGCGGCGCTGAGCGCCGCACGTTCCGCCGCAAGTATTGCGGTCCGCTGGGACCGCCTTGGAGGCAAATTGCCATGTATCACATCAAGACATTCAACAAAATCTCTCCCATGGGACTGAGCAAGCTGGACCGGGAAACCTATGTGGTTTCCGACAGCGAGGAGAATGAGGACGGCATTCTGGTCCGCTCCGCAAAACTCTTGGATTATCAGTTTCCCCGGAATCTGCTGGCCATTTCCCGCGCGGGCGTGGGCGTGAACAACATCCCCATCGACCGGTGCTCTGAAAACGGCATCGCCGTGTTCTCCACGCCGGGGGCAAACGCCAACGCCGTGAAGGAACTGGTGCTGTGCGCCATGCTGCTTTCATCCCGGGACGTGGAGGGTTCTTCCAACTGGGTCCGCAGTCAGGCCGCCGCAGGGGTGGACGTGACCACCGTGGTGGAAAAGGGCAAATCCGCCTTTGCAGGGCCGGAGATTTATAAGAAAACCATGGGCATCATCGGCCTTGGCGCCATTGGCGCGCTGGTGGCCAACATCTGCCTGTCCATGGGCATGAACGTGTACGGCTATGATCCCTTTCTCAGCGTGGACTCCGCGCTGCGGCTGGACCGCCACATCCATGTGGTGAAGGACGTGAACGAGCTGTACCGTCGGGCGGATTATATTACGCCCCACATCCACTTTACCGAAAAAACCTATCACACCATCGACGCCGCCGCCATTGCAAACATGAAGCGGGGCGTGCGGATTATCAATCTGGCCCGGGGAGAAATCGTGGATGACGACGCCATGCTGGCGGCCCTTGATACCGGGAAAGTCTCTTGGTATGTAACCGATTTCCCCAACAACAAGCTGCTGCAAAGCAAACGGGTCATCCCCTTCCCCCATCTGGGTGCATCCACGCCGGAGAGCGAACAGAACTGTGCGGTAATGGCGGTGGAAGAACTGACGGAGTATTTGGAAACCGGCAATGTCCGCAACAGCGTGAATCTGCCACCGGTAAACTTTCCCCGCAGCGGCGTTATGCGGATGTGCATCATCCACAAAAACATTCCCGCCATGCTGGCGAATATCACGCGCCTGCTGAGCAAAGACAGCGCAAATGTAGCGAATCTGAGCAACAAATCCCGGGGGGACTACGCCTATACCGTGGTGGATTTGGACACCGAGATCGACCACACGGTGATTGACGACGTGACTGCCCTGAGCGGCGTGATCCGCGTCCGGGTGATTGAGTAAGCATCTCAGGGCAAAGTCAGCCGGCTTCTCTGCCGCCTGCGGCAAAAGCTGTGCCCCCTTCCCTTTTATAAAAACCGGCGTTCGGAACTTTCCCGAACGCCGGTTTTCTCGTTATGCGCCGGTATAGGGCGCCATGCTCAGGCGGATAAAGTACCCCTTGTCATGGTCGCACACCGGGCATTTTTCCGGTGCGCCCTTTCCGGTGAAGACATACCCGCAGTTCAGGCACATCCATCCGCACTCCACATCGGAGAGGAACAGCTTTCCCTGCTCCAGCAGATCCGCCAGATTGCCGAACCGCTCACCATGGGTCTGTTCAATCTTTGAGATCATGTCAAAGGAATTGGCAACCTTTGCAAACCCCTCCTCTTTGGCCGTTGCACCAAAGGCCGGATACACCGGATCAAACTCCTCAAACTCGTTGTGCTGGGCCATCCGCAGCAGCTTTGCCATATCCTGCGCCGCGTCCACGGGGTAGCCGCCGTCGATTTGAATCGTCTCTCCGGAAAGCTCCTTGAGATGGTTATAAAAGATCTCCGCGTGTTCCTTTTCCTGATTCGCGGTGAAGGTGAACACCGCCTCAATCACATGGAGCTTTTGCTGCTTGGCCTGCCCCGCGGCAAAGGTATAGCGGTTTCTGGCCTGACTCTCTCCCGCAAAAGCCCGCATCAGATTGATTTTTGTCTCGCTGTTTTTTAATTCCATAGAAATGAAAACACCCCCTTTGCGTCAGAATGCGCAAAAGGGGCATTTTTATGCAGATCGTCCTTTTAAAATTAGAAAAATAACCCATCCGGCACGTAAATGTCCGTTTTGGGCACCTTTTCCCAGTCAAACTCCGGCAGCAGGCTCTCCGGCGATCTCGGCTCCGCACCGGGGTTCAGCCCCGCCAGATACGCAAGGCCGCCAATCATCGCCTGCGGCGTGCTCCGCTCCAGCAGCGCATCCAGACTCAAATCACCGTCCCGCTTGGAAAGGCGCCGCCCGTCAGGCGCAAGCAGCAGCGGCACATGATAAAATTCCGGCGGGGTCAGTCCCAGCAGATTGTAGAGGTACAGCTGTCGGGGCGTGGAGGAGAGCAGGTCGCTTCCACGCACCACCTGCGTGATTCCCATGGCCGCGTCGTCCACCACCACCGCCAGTTGATAGGCCCACAGGCCGTCCGACCGGCGCAGGAGAAAGTCACCGCAGTCCCGCTCCAGATTTTCGGCATACCAGCCGAGGTTCCCATCCAAAAAGCCGATCTCCCGATCCGGAACCCGCAGACGCAAGGCCGGGGCACGCGCGGCGCTCCGCGCCGCGATCTCGTCGGCGGTCAAATCCCGGCAGGTACCGGGGTAAATCGTCTGCCCATCGTCCCGGTGCGGGGCAGAGGCGGCATGGAGCTGTGCGCGGGTGCAAAAGCAGGGATAAACCAGCCCCTTTTGCCGGAGCCGTTCCAGCGCGGCGGCGTATTGCTCGTTTCGCCGGCTTTGGTAATAGGGGCCGTCAGGACCGCCGGAGCTGCCGCCTTCGTCCCAGAAAAGGCCCAGCGCCCGGTAGTCCGCCTCCACTCGTTCCGCATAGGTGCGGGTGCAGCGCTGGGCGTCCAAATCCTCGATCCGAAGGACCATCTGCCCCCCTTGAGACTTTGCGGAAAGCCACGCGAGGAGGCTGGAAAAGAGATTTCCAAGGTGCATTCGCCCGCTGGGAGAGGGGGCAAAGCGTCCCGTTGTTCCCTTCGCCATCACACCAGTTTGCGCAGGTCCGCCGTCAGGCGGCCGTCCTCAATTTTTACCACGGCGTAGGTGGGCTTGCCCCAGTATCCAATGCTGCCGGGATTGAGCAGCAAAGACTCCCCCGCCCACTCCTGCGTGGGAACGTGGGTGTGTCCAAAGCACAGCAGGTCCGCTTTTTGCTCCCGTGCCGCATAGCCCACATCCATCAAACCCTCTTTCACCCGGTAGGTGTGTCCGTGGCACAGCAGGATGCGCTTGCCGCCAAGACTCACCAGCTTCACCGCAGGCTCCGTCATGCGGAAATCGCAGTTGCCCGGCACCTGTTCCAGCGGAATGCCCGGGAACATGTCGTGGATACGCTCCGCATCCTGCCAGCCGTCTCCCAGATGAAAGATGTGGTCGGGACGCTCCCGCTCCACGGCCAGCGCCATATTGTCCACGTTGCCGTGGGAATCAGAAAACACCAATAGTTTCATAAAAGCCTCGTTTTTTGACAACCTGTATTCACAACCAAGAGATACCAGATGGGCAAGATGCTTTTTCGCCACACAAGGCAGAAACCCGCCGCCTTAACGCAAGGAAGCAGCTGACAAAGACCCAATGCCGAAAACACAGCCATGTGGGCGTTTGATGTAAGGCAGCACCGCGTAAAGAACACCTAGCGGTTTTGCGCACATGACGAAAAAAGTCCATTGCTCAAAGAAAGACGCCGCGCTCCAGCAGGTGGCTTTCCAACTGGTGGATATGCTGCGCGGCTCCCTTTTTTCGAGCCGCCCCCATGGCTCGGCAAATCAGGCTGATCAAGGACAGGCAGCCGGCATAACTGGGGAAATAATAGCCGGAGGCTATGCTACAGTGGAATGCCAAATCCGCGTAAGGATGGCAGGGCGAAAGACCGGTATCTGTAATCAGCGCAATGGGGATTCCCGCTTCATGAAGATCGCGGATTCCGTCCACCACCTGCGCGGTGTATCTGGGAAAGCTCAATGCAATCACCAAGTCCTCCGGCTCTACCATGGAGAGCCGATCCAGATAATCACCGGCAAAGTTGATTGAAAACACTTTTAATCCCAGATAGCGCAGAATATTGGCAAAAATGTCCGCCATCATTCCGGAAACGCGACCGCCTGTAATGTAAATGTGTTTCGCGCGCTCCATCATCTCCAATAGCTGCGGCAGATTTTGCTGGTTGGAGGGATCGGTCAGCGTTGCGCGGATCGCCGCGGTATCATCCCCCAATCCCATGGCAAACAGGCTATTGTCGCTGGCTGTTTCTTCGCTGTCTGACAGCTTGTTATACATCACCAACTCAGAATGCGCATACTCGGAAAACATTTTTTTAAATTCTGCAAATTTATCATAGCCCAGTTGATTGCAAAATTTAATCACCGAATTGTTGCTCACTCCAATATTTCTCGCCAATGCTGTAATGGATAAAAACGGTATCAAATGGTAGTTTTCCAATACATAGGCAGCGACCTGTCTTTGCGTGGCAGATAGAGAATCCTGTATCTGTTGAATCTTATCTAATGTTTCTTGCAGTGCCATTTCCATTCGCCCTCCTCTGTGCATTATGATCTGCAGAGCGTTCTTTTTTGTTTTTTTGAATCGCGAAATAAATTTTTTATCACGGCAGAGCCGCAGACCCAAGGTGCCCGCCCGCGGCCACGCCGCAAAACTCGGCCTTCCTGATCACCGAAATTTCAAATAGCACGTTTTTTCCTGTAAAACGTGGGTTAAACGCACACGATCCATACTTTTTGCTAATTCCATAGACATTATAGCAAAAAGATATGCAAAAATAAAGAAATAAAAAATATTTTTCATTACCTATTGAAATAAAATAATTTATATGTTAACATTTAGAAAATAAATTTTTTATCGTCGCAGGAAGTTCTATTCCTACCTGGCAAATTTCAGAGCGGGACATCCTTTTGGCTGGGAGCAGACACAATCTGTGTGGCCACCAGATTGCCACTCTGCTGCATCATCTGCATTACCCAGAGACTTGCCCAAAACCTCTGAATTTGAGTATATCTTCATTCTTTGGACTTTAGAAGGGAGAAAAGCCATGGTACCCGTCGAAAAAATTGCGAGCGGCACATTGAATAATCTGCTTTTGTATGTGGCAATTGCAGGACTTCTACTCTTGGTTGCAACGCTGATCCGCCTGAAAGTTTCCTTCCTCCGAAAAGCATTTATTCCCGCATCTCTGCTGGCCGGTCTGATCGGATTGATGCTGGGACCCTATGCGTTAAAAGTCATCCCCGCCGACATGATGTCGAGTATCGGCGCACTGCCGACCCCCATGATTACGATTGTCTTTTCCTGTATGCTTCTGGGTATTAAAAAGGGAGAGACGGATAAGGGCATGATTCGTGATGCCGTAGCCGGTCTGGGCTGGTTGTGGTCCAACAGCTTCATGCAGGTGGGTGTTCCCTGTCTGCTGTGCGCCTTTATCCTGACGCCCGTATTCGGCGTCAACCAGCTGTTTGGCTCTCTGTTTGAAATCGGCTTCGCCGGAGGACACGGCACCGCAAGCGGCATGGCCACTGTTTTTGAAGATCCCTCCATGCTGAATTGGGCGGATGGCGCGGCGTTGGCTCCTACCACCGCGACCATTGGCCTGCTGGTCGGCATCTTTGTCGGCATGATTCTTATCAACTACGGAGTTCGCAAAAAGTATACCAAGGTGCTGACGGAACCCGCGACGGCCAGTGACGTAAAAGAAGTATTTCCAGAAGAAGAGCGCGAGCCCGCCGCGCACATGACGATCAGCCAGGATGTTGTGGAACCGTTTGCTTTCCATCTGGGCGTCATCGGTCTTGCCATTCTCATCGGACGAATCATTGTCTGGGGCTTTGGACAAGTATTTGGCTATGCGGGTCTTCCGCTGTTTCCCTTTGCGATGATCGGCGGCTGGATCATTAACTCCATTGTGATGCGCACCTCTTTGCGGAATCTCTTTGACCGTGCAACCTTCCAGCGCATTCAGGGTATGGCTCTTGAAATCCTGGTGGTCGGGGCCATGGCGTCCATTAAGGTTCCGGTGGTAATTGCCTATTGGGCTCCTCTGCTGATCACCTCCGTGGTTGTGGTGCTGCTGATGCTGGTGTGGTTCTTCTGGCTCAGCCCCCGCATTTTCTCCGACTGCTGGTTTGAACAGGGGATCATCCGCTTTGGCGCTTTCTGCGGCGTGGCGGCTGTGGGATATATGCTGCTGCGCACAGCCGACCCCAAGATGAAGACCGACGCGGGTTCCATCTACGCGCTTGATTGCCCGTTTATGAGTCCCTTCATTGGCGGCGGACTGATTACCACCATGTATCCGTATATGATTCAGAATATGGGTGCTTTGAAGACGGGATTGGTTCTTTGCGCCGGTTCGCTTGTCATCCTCCTTTTCCTGCGGCTGTTCTTCTGGAACAAGCAGGTGAAACTGGAGCAGCGTTGAGCGGTTGACTCCGCTTCTTTCCCACAAAGCGCACAATTTCCCGTCTTTCGGAAAACAGATTGACAAATAGGTTATTTATAAAAGATTGAGGGTATTTCGAACATTATGGAAACAACAGTTGCAATTATCGGCGCAGGCAACGGCGGTTCCGCCATTGCCGCTTATCTGGCAAGCCAAGGCGTTAAAATTCATCTATGCGACCTGTTCCCCCAATATTTAGAGGGAATTCAAGCCGCCGGCGGAATTGATTTGACCTTAGACGGCAAAACGTCCCATCATCCGTTGGAGATGGTAACGGGAGATGTTCCCGAAGCTATTCGCGGCGTACATTTGATTATGGTGGTCACGCCTTCCTTCACCCACAAAATGATCGCCGAAGCCTGTTACAGTGCTTTAACAGACGGTCAGGTGGTTGTTTTGAATCCCGGACGCACCGGCGGCGCGTTGGAGTTTCAAAACACCATTCGCAGCAAGGGCTGCACTGCCAACATCACCATTGCGGAAACGCAAACGCTCATTTATTCCTGCCGGAAAACCGGCCCCGCCTCCGTAGAAATTTACGGCGTGAAAAAGGAAGTGGAGCTGGGCGCTTTTCCCTCCAGCCAGACACAGCGGGTACTGGATTTGCTGCAGGGCTACTATCCGCAGTTCACTCCCGCCCAAAACTGCTTGGAAACCAGTCTCTCTAATATCGGCGCTCTGTTTCACCCCGCTCCCGTGCTGCTGAATATCGGCCGCATTGAAAGCGATTCCAAGGGCTATCGCTATTACTGGGATGGGATTTCTCCTTCTGTCGCTGTGCTGGTAAAGGCCATCGACAAGGAGCGGATGGCCGTTGCGCAGGCATACGGCGTGCGGATTCTCAGCGCCGAGGAATGGCTGCGCCAATCCTATGATACATACGGAGACAATCTGTACGATCTGATTCAGCACAATCAGGCCTATGGAGATATCATGGCGCCCACGACCATTGAAGCCCGCTATGTTACCGAAGACGTTCCCATGAGTCTGGTCCCCATTTCCGAATTGGGGAAAGCCGCGGGAATTTTCACCCCCACCATTGATTCGGTGATTCAACTCACCAGCACAATTTATAAGCGGGATTTTCGCGCGGAAGGCCGATGCGCCAAGAATCTGGGAATTGAGGGAATGAACAAAGAACAAGTGGCTCATTATTTTGAAACTGGAAAGTGCTGACGCACTCACGGATAAAAGGGAAGGAAGATTTTGCAGTATGAGTAAAGTCGATATTCTGTTCCTGAACAACAAGGACATGGAAACATTGGGCGTTGGCGATATGCCTGCGGCGATTCACGATGTGGAGCGGGCGTACATGCTGGTGGAACAGGGCAATGTGATTACCCCGGGAAAACTGCCGATGCGCTGGGGAAAAACGGCAGAGGATGAAAACGTGTACGGTCGGATTAACGCCATGCCCGGCTATCTTGGC
>JABNAD010000347.1_pt1 | contig 31123 bp, 34 predicted proteins | sample 7240381 | NCBI WGS metagenome assembly JABNAD01 (sample SAMN11332834, study PRJNA596920) | anaerobic digester metagenome | biome: digested sludge; isolation source: digested sewage sludge-derived enrichment culture grown on H2/CO2 | place: Germany: Goettingen
CCTACCACCGGCATAGCCGGTGGTTTTGTCAAGCTAAAGCGAACAATAAAAAAAGGCGGCTTTCATTCAGCCGTCTTTTTAGATATTATGCTATTTTATTCTTCATTTTCCATATGATGCAATTCATCCACGTCATCTACAGGTGGTTTCAAGCCCTCAATTTTCACGCCATTTTTTTCTGCATAATCCCACAAAGCTGCGTGAAGTGCTTCCTCTGCAAGACAGGAACAGTGTACTTTTACAGGGGGCAATCCATCCAATGCCTCCATAACCGCTTTGTTTGTTACCTCTAATGCTTCCTGAAGTGTTTTCCCCTTTACCAACTCTGTTGCCATGGAGCTAGTTGCCACAGCAGCACCGCATCCAAAGGTTTTAAATTTTGCATCTTCAATTCGTCCATCTTCTATTTTTAAATAAACCTTCATAATGTCGCCACATTTTGCGTTGCCAACCTGACCTACGCCACTTGCGTCTTCAATGACACCAACATTTCTGGGGTTCATAAAATGATCCATTACTTTCTCGCTGTATTCCATCTAAACTTCCTCCTTCGTTTTCTTACATCAAGCTTTTTTATTCTCAACTTCCTCATATAAGGGAGACATGTCTCTTAATTTTTGAACAACTTCAGGGATTTTATCCAAGATAAAATCAACTTCTTCCTCTGTATTGCCACGATCTAAGGTCAATCTTAAGGAACCATGGGCAATTTCATGAGGCAAGCCAATGGCCATCAATACATGAGAAGGATCCAAAGAGCCTGAAGTACATGCGGAACCACTGGATGCAGCAATACCCAGTGCGTCAAGCAATAATAACATGGATTCTCCTTCAATATAACCAAAGGAAATATTACAGTTACCGGGTAATCTATCTGTAGGGTGTCCATTTAAACGGCTATAAGGCACCTTTTCTAAAATTCCGTTGATTAATTTATCTCTTAAATGATGCAGACGCTTTGTTTCAGTTTCCATTTCACCAACTGCCAGCTCTACTGCCTTACCTAAGCCAACAATCCCTGGAATGTTTTCTGTACCTGCACGTTTTTTCTTCTCCTGAGCACCACCAAAGATCAAAGGCTGAATGGGAACACCCTTACGAATATAAATTGCTCCAATGCCTTTTGGTGCGCCCAACTTATGACCACTCATGGAGAGCAAGTCAATATTCATTTCGTTTACATCAATTGCAACATGCCCAACAGCCTGCACTGCATCTGTGTGGAACAAAATCCCCTTTTCATGGGCTAATTTTCCAATTTCTGCAATAGGCTGAATTGTACCGATTTCATTATTTGCGAACATAACTGAAATAAGAATTGTTTCAGGACGAATACTTTTTTCAAGTTCATCCAAAGAAATCTTTCCAAATTCATCTACAGATAAATAAGTTACTTCACAACCATGTTTTTCTAAATATTCACCGGTATGCAAAATTGCATGATGTTCAATTTTTGTCGTAATAATATGGTTACCCTTTTTCGCCAAAGCTTCTGCAACGCCCCTCAGCGCCATATTATCACTTTCTGAGCCACCAGCAGTAAAATAAATTTCTTCTGCCTTTGCACCAATACCCTTTGCCACCTGTTCTCTTGCCTTTTCCAGTGCTTTTTTACTCTCTTTTGCAATACTATACACACTGGATGCATTACCATAAAACTCTTTGAAATAAGGAAGAATCGTATCTAATACTTCGTCCCTTACCGGTGTTGTTGCTGCATTGTCCATATATATTTTCGTTGCCATATAAATGCTCCTTTCGGCGTCTTTTTTATATCATAGTATTCCTATATGATTTCTGTGATTTAAAAATATCATTTTTTTCTAGACTTGTCAATACATTCTACGTTTTTTTTGACAATAGACATCAATAATAATAATGATTCCTTTTTAGTCCATAATCCATGATTTTTTTTGAAATTTTTTCCGTTTTTATGATTATATCTTTCGCCCTACGATATTTCACTCTATAATCATTCTTATATAAAATATGCTCTCTACTATAATGAGGTGTTTCTATGGAATTTCATGAAAGGCTAAGACAGCTTCGAAAAGAAAAAAAAATTACACAGGCGGCATTGGCTAAAGAGTTAACTTATGGCGCAACCGCTATTTCAAACTACGAGTCAGGTCATAATCAACCTTCTATCTCCGACTTAAAAAAAATTGCATCTATTTTTAATGTATCTCTGGATTTTCTTTTAGGAGTGAATGAAATCCGACGACCCTATGAACCCGACAAAAAAACAGATGATTACGAAATTTTGAATGAATATTTCGGTAAGTTAGATGACCGTGGAAAAAAAGAGTTGCTTCTTTATATCCAATGGCTCTTAAGCAGACAGGATAATGGTGGTGGGGATCCTTATGCAAACAACATTTTTCAGAGTTCTCCTCTTCAGGTTGCCCAAAAACCAGAAGAATTTAAATTATAAAATTTTCCAGCAAAGCGGCATTTTCGCCTAAACGATAATGCCGCTTTTTTGTCCCCATCAGCGAACAGAGCTTTTCTTATCTTCCCGCAATTCTTTTGCGGCTGCAAGGGTAGCTTGGGTTACTGTTGTGCTTCCCATAAGACGAGCAACTTCCCCTACGGAAGCTTCCTCATCCAAACTTTTTACCATCGTGAGGGTCTGATCGTTTTTTGTTTCCTTTTCAATAAGAAAATGCTTGTCCGCCATTGCGGCAATCTGAGGTAAGTGCGTAATACAAAGAACCTGCCTTTTCTCACCAATGAGGCTCATTTTCTTTCCTACTTTCGCTGCGGTTCTGCCGCTAACACCGGTGTCAATTTCATCAAAAATAAAAGTTTCAATTTCATCTGCGTCTACCAACACGGCTTTTAATGCCAACATAACACGGCTCATTTCTCCACCGGAAGCAATTTTAGAAAGAGGCTTCAAATCCTCCCCTTTGTTGGGTGAGATTAAAAACTCCACCTTATCTTTGCCCATAGCATTCCACTCATCCCGCGGAGTCACCTGTATGTAGAATTTGGCATTATTCATTTCCATATCCTTTAAAGAGTTCTCAATTTGCTTGGCTACTCTCTCTGCCGCCTCTTCTCGCAAAGCAGTCAATTGCTTCGCAGCAGCTTCTAAAAGAAGTTGTTCCTTCTCTCTTGCTCCACTTAGCTGAATCACACGTTCCTGACTGTTTGAAAAAAATGCAATTTCTTTTGAAATTTTATGGTAAAAATCTAAAACTGCTTCTACACTTCCACCATACTTCCGCTTCATTTTATATATGGTTTGTAGTCGCTCTTCCACCAGCTCCAATTCAGAAGGATCATCTTCTAAATTTTGGGAGTATCGTTTTATTTCTCTGGAAATATCCTCTAACCTAGCATAAACATCCTCAAGGTCATTGTAGTAACCTTCAATGGCCGTATCTAAGGTAGCACACTCTCTAAGCTTCCCAACAGCCACACTGACGTTATCCCAGGCAGAAGGCATGTCCTCCGTTCCGTCATATAAAAGATTTGTGCTCTCTATGGTTAAACGTATCAAACGCTCCATATGCGTCAGACGTTTCTTTTTCTCTATCAAGCCCTCTTCCTCAGCGGGAGACAAAGCGGCATTTTCTATTTCTTCCTTTTGAAAGTTTAAAATATCCATACGCTGTTCTCTTTGGGCCTCATCACCCATCAATTTTTCCAGCTCAGCATCAATTTCTTTTCTTTTTTCATAGCTTTTTTTATAGTCTTCTAGCGCCTTATCAAAACCCTCGATGCAAAATCGATCTAATAAACGAATATGCTTCGAAGGATTTAAAAGGGATTGGTGTTCATGCTGTCCATAAATATCAATTAAATCTGTGGCAAGCTCCCGCAACATACTGATTGTCACCATACTGCCATTGATACGGCAAACTGATTTTCCCGTATCGCTTAAAGTACGGCTAATCAGAACAGTTCCATCTTCCTCAGGTTCAATCCCATTTTCCAGAAGTTTACTTCCAAAACCGGAGTCCTTTATAGAAAAAAGTGCTTCTACCAAAGCCATTTTTTGATCTCTGCGCAAAAAATCTTTGCCCATTCTTCCGCCTAAAGCAAATTGAAGAGAGTCAATGAGCATAGATTTACCCGCTCCCGTTTCCCCCGTTAAAATATTCAGTCCTTTTCCAAAAGAAACCTGACATTCTTCAATCAGCGCAACATTTTTAATATGCAGATTTTCCAGCATAGACATTCCCTCCTATCGGAATTTATGCACTATGAATAATACGATACAGCTTTTCAATAATAACAGCTGCCTGGTTATGGGTACGAACCACACAAAAAACTGTGTCATCTCCCGCAATTGTTCCCAATATTTCTGAATTTTGCATGTTATCTAAGGCAACAGCAACGGCCATTCCCATACCCTCAAGGGTTTTAATGACAATCATATTCTGTGCGTAATCCATTTTAACTACCGCTTCCTTAAACACACGGGTCAGTCTCTCTGTTATTTCTGTGTCATTTCCAGAGATAACTGCATATTTCTGTCTTCCTTTTTCTGTCGCAATTTTTGTAAGCTTCATTTCTCGAATATCTCTGGATACCGTTGCCTGTGTAACCATAAATCCTTCATCACACAGCCTTTGTGCCAATTCGTCCTGTGTTTCAATATCGTAATTCTCGATTAACTCAAGAATTTTTGCATGTCTGGCAATTTTCATAGCCCGCGCCTCCTTTTTTATGCCATTTTTATCTTGATAGTTTATGACGCAAAACATCATAAAAGTTTTGCGGATTCGTTTTAATTATGGTTGTATAAACCCCTGCTCTGCGAATTTGAACAACTTTTTTGCCTGTTAGGCTCCAGCTCTCTTGTCCATCTGCACTAATGGTAAAGGCTGTATCCTCTCTTGGATTTACCTCCACTGTCACTACGTCGTCGGCAGAAACCACAACGGAACGGCTAGTCAAGGTATGGGGTGCAATGGGGGTAATAGCGATAATTTGCGCATCCGCCTTTAAAACAGGCCCCCCCGCAGATAAATTATATGCAGTAGAACCTGTAGGCGTACAAATGATGACTCCATCCGCCCGCAAGGTATCTACATATTCGTCATTTACAAATACATTAAATTCTAGAATTTTATAAAGTAAGCCTCTAGAAATACAAATATCGTTCAATGCTGTGATGCCGTCAATGCGCCCTTCCTCCGTTGAGATGGAAGTTTGCAGCATCATTCTTTTTTCTTTTTTGTAGTCGCCCATTAGGACTTTATCAATGGCATACTCGGCCCTGTTCTTTTCCTCTGCCGTTAAAAACCCCAACGTGCCCAAATTAATCCCTAATATAGGTGTGTTAAATTGGCTGGCTCTTCTGCCTACCCCCAACAAGGTGCCATCTCCCCCAAGGGAAATAATAAAATCCGTATGTTCATATATCTCATGCTCTTTTCTCGCATACATATCTAAGTCTGCAAGTTCAGCAATTTTTTCCGGCAACTGAGGGATACATCCCTTGTCTAATAAATGCCCTGTTAAACGCTTGGTAACAGCCAAGTCCTTATCTTTTTCAATATTGGGAATCAATCCGACTTTTATCATAGGTCATTCTATTTCCTATTGAAGCTCCTCATGAGATTTTCCCACGATATCTTCTAAAAGGAAATAAACCTCCTCCCTGGTCATACCCTGCTGTTTTTTATCCAAATAGATTAAATACTCGATATTGCCCTCTGGTCCTTTGATTGGCGAATAACTAAGACCCAAAATACCAATCCCCTGGGTCATTGCATACTCTGCAATTGCCACAATGACTTCCTTATGGACTGCAATATCCCTAACCACACCTTTTTTACCAACCTTTTCTCTGCCTGCTTCAAATTGAGGTTTAATGAGACAAACAAGCTGACCGTCTTCCTTCATGACTCCCAACACCGCAGGTAGCACCTTGGTCAAGGAGATAAAGGAAACATCAATAGAGGCAAAATCTGCCGCATCAGGTACCTGCTCTTGGGTAATGTAACGTACATTGGTTTTTTCCAAGCACACAACCCGTTCATCCGTCCGTAGCTTCCAGGCAAATTGTCCGTAGCCTACATCAATGGCATATACCTTAGTGGCTCCGTTTTGCAACATACAATCCGTAAATCCCCCCGTTGATGCCCCAATATCTAAACAAATTTTTCCTTCCAAAGAAATTCCAAAAGAATCTATGGCCTTTTCCAATTTATAACCACCACGACTCACATATTTCATTTGAGGGCCTCTCACCTCAATCGCCGCCGAAACGGATACCTTTGTGCCTGCTTTATCCTCTTTCATCCCATCAACATATACATTTCCTGCCATAATATATGCCTTTGCCAACTCCCTTGAGGTGGCTAAGCTTTTTTCTACCAGCAAGACATCAAGTCTTTCCTTATCCGCCATAACTTTCTCCTATTTTCCCCTTAATTTTTCTGTAAATACCCTCGGCATCCAAGCCATAGCGGGCAAATAACTGGCTTTGTGAACCCTGTTCAATAAATTTGTCGGGAAATGCCAAATTGGTCACGGAAATTCGATAACCACCATCACTATAAAACTCCAAAACTTTTGAACCGAAGCCACCTTTTCGAAGATTATCCTCCACCGTAAAAACCTCACTACAATCCTTTGTGATTTCAAGTAACAGTTCCTCATCCAAAGGCGAAATAAACCGCATGTTTACTACAGTTGGCGCATCCACTCCATCTTGAGTCAACCGTTCTGCTGCCTGTTTCACTGCCTGCAGCATATGCCCCTCTGCCAATATGGCAATGCCCTTTCCTTTTTGTATAACCTCTGCCTTCCCATAATGAATGGGCTCTTTATGTTCTGCAAAATCTATTTCCGCCGTCCCTCTAGGATAGCGAATTGCAACAGGCCCATCACAAACATTTACGCCATACTCCAACATTTCCTCCAGCTCCCAAGCATTTTTGGGCGAAAGCACTGTCATGTTAGGAATGTGTGTCAAGTAGGAAAGATCGAAAACGCCTTGGTGGGTCTCACCATCTGCACCAACAATTCCAGCCCGATCAATAGCAAATACTACATGTAAATTTTCCATACAAACATCATGGATCACTTGGTCGTACGCCCTTTGCAAAAACGAAGAGTATACTGCAAATACAGGCACAATTCCTTGACTAGCTAATCCTGCTGCGAATGTGGTTCCATGCTGCTCGGCAATGGCAACATCAAAAAAGCGTTCGGGAAAAGCGGCCTGAAATCCTTCAAAGCCGGTTCCACTGCACATTGCCGCTGTTATCCCAACTACTTTGGGATTTTTTTCTCCCAATTCAACCATTTTCTTGCCAAAAACCGCGGACCAGCTTGGGTGCTCACTCTTACTCAGTCCATTTCCTGTTTTTATATCAAAGGGCCCAACGCCATGGAAAGGACCAGGATTATTTTCTGCCGGTAAATAGCCTTTGCCCTTGGTTGTTTTAACATGAATTAAGATAGGTTCCTGGGCATCCTTTACATTGCGAAATATTTCAAGCATTTCTTCTAAATTATGACCATCCACAGGTCCTATATATTTTAATCCGAACTCCTCAAAGACTGCTCCCTCTAAAAAAAGCAGCTTTGCACTGTCCCGAACTTTTTCCAGAACCAAATAAGTTGCCTTGCCAAGAACAGGAACCTGGTCTCTAAACTGCTTAAAGTTATCCTTCAACGTTCGATATCGGTTACTGGTACGTAGGCTATTTAAGTGCTTACTGATGGCACCTACATTATTGTCAATGGACATCTGATTGTCATTCAAAATCACAATAAAATTTGTTTTATCACGTCCTGCATTATTGAGTGCTTCATAAGCAAGCCCGCCCGTCATAGAGCCATCTCCAATAACAGCTAACACGTTATGGTTCCTTCCCTGCAAATCCCTTGCCTTTGCAATACCCAGGGCAGCTGAAATAGATGTGGAGCTATGCCCTGCGGCAAAAGCATCAGCATCACTTTCCTGGGGTTTTGGAAAACCGCTTAGGCCATCCAATTGGCGCAAGGTTGAAAAATCTTTTTTTCTACCTGTTAATATTTTATGGATATAGGCTTGGTGCCCCACATCCCATACGATTTTATCCTCTGGAAGGTCGAAGATATATTCCAGTGCTACAGTTAATTCTACCACCCCAAGATTTGAGGCCAAATGTCCACCGGTTTTGCAAACATTTTGCAGCAGAAAGCGCCTCATCTCTTTACAGAGAGGCTCCAGTTCTTCTTCCTTCATTTTTTTGATATCTCCAGTGGCTTGGATTCTGTCCAATAATCCTCCCACAGCTTCACCTGCTCTCTACCATTCTATATCCAAAAACCCACTGCGATTCCCAGAAGTCCTCCGACAAATACCTCTAACGGCGTATGTCCCAACAATTCCTTTAACTTCTCCATATCAGGCACTTCATGTTTAATCAACAGCATGTTGATAATTTCGGCCTGCTTTCCTGCCGCTCTACGAATTCCTGCCGCATCATACATGACAACAAAGGAAAAAATCAAAGCCATGGCAAACAGTGGAGAACCAAAGCCGTTATATTTTCCAACACTAAAAGTGAGAGCCATAACCAAAGCTGAATGAGAGCTTGGCATACCACCTGTTCCCACAATGCGGGTGGCATCAAACCGTTTTTCTGTGATTAATGTTAAAATGATTTTTGAACCTTGAGCAATGGCCCAAGATATCATAGCCGCCCATAAAGGCACGTTATATGTGATTTCTCCGAATCCCATACTCCCATCTTCTTTCTTCCGTCATCCCAGATTCTTTGTTAATAAGTTCTTTTTGTTAAATATTCTGTTAAATCCTTTAAGAATATGCTGCCTTCTCCCAACTCATTCCATATAGAAATCGCCTCATCGGAAAGCTTGCAAGCAATTTCTCTGGATTTTTCAATACCATAAAGGGTAACATAGGTGGTCTTTTCATTTCGTTCATCACTATGAATGGGCTTGCCCAATTCCTCCATGGTGCTTGTTACATCTAAAATATCATCTAAAATTTGAAAGGCAACACCGATTTTCTCACCGGCCAAAGCAAAACTTTCTGCTGTCTCAATTGTTGCACCGCCTAAAATAGCACCAGCCTTTAAGGCTCCACGAATCATTGCCGCTGTTTTATTTATATGAATAAATTCAAGAATATTTGCCTCCAAAGGCTTACCTTCGTAAAAAACATCTACCACTTGACCGATTAACATTCCATGAACACCTGCACCGTTAGCAATGGCCTGCATAGCTCCCGTGGTTTTTTTTGAGGGATTGTTATAGCAAGCATCTGCCATAACCTCCATAGCGTGATGCAGCAAACCATCTCCTGCAAGAATTGCCATATCTTCACCATAAACCTTGTGATTGGTCAGCCTGCCTCTGCGATAATCATCGTTGTCCATGGCAGGTAAATCATCATGAATTAAGGAATAAGTATGAATCATTTCCATGGCACAGGCAAAAGGAACAGCCTCTTCCTTGTCTCCGCCAACGGCTTCGCAAGCCGCCAAAAGCATCATGGGGCGCAGACGTTTTCCACCAGCAAAAAGGCTGTAAGCCATTGCTTCAAAAATAACCGGGGGAAACGCCCCTTGTTTCGGCATAAACCCTTCCAGCTTTTCTTCAATATATGCAATCCATTGATTCATTTGTTCATTTAAATCTTTCATATCTCCTGCTCCTCTGTTTGAAAAGGTTCCTCTTGCCATAAACCCGCTTCCTTGCGCAACAAAAGAATTTCCCCCTCTGCCACAGCCAATTTTTCCTTGCAAAATCCGGAAAGAGCCAAGCCCTCCTTATAGAAAGCAACAGTTTCGTCTAAAGAAACCTCTTCTTGCTCCAGCTTCTCAACGATTTCTTCCAGCCGTTCTATGGATTCTTCAAATGTCAGCTTTTTCTTCGCCAAGATCCATCACCGCCTTTTCCAATATCTTTGCTTTTAAATATCCATCTTGAAGTCTTAAACGAATCACTTCATCAAGTTCAACTTGCTTGACAGAAACAACCACATTATTACGCTGGCTCATCCCTATCATATAACCTCGTTTCATCACCGAAAAGGGAGATGATGCATACAACCTTGTGTCAAGCATTCCAATCTTTTCACTATGACGCAGGAGCTTCTGATTCGTGGCCTTTGTCATAGCCAACTCTATTTTTTCCAAAAGAAGTTGTGTATTATGAATACGCTCCAATGGGCGTTTTAACACAGGGCGTTCCTTTATATATAACAGCCTGCGCTTGGCATCTTCTAGAATTGCCATACTGTTTCTTTCCAAGCGTTTTTCAAGCTGAGAAACAAACTGTATTTTTTGTATCAAAGGTTGAGTAGCCATTTCGGCCGCAGCAGAGGGTGTGGGGGCTCTTAAATCGGATACAAAATCCGCAATGGTAAAATCTGTTTCATGCCCTACGGCAGAAATTACCGGGATTTCAGAAGCAAAAATTGCCCTTGCCACCCTTTCCTCATTAAACGCCCATAAATCCTCTATGGAACCGCCACCACGACCAAGAATAATCACGTCGGCTTTTCCCCATTCGTTGGCTAGCTTTAATGCCTGAACAATGTCATCGGCGGCTCTTTCCCCTTGCACCAAAGCAGGAAAAACAGCGATTTTTACTCTAGGGTCTCGACGCTTAGCAACTTGAATAATATCTCTCACTGCCGCTCCCGTAGGGGAAGTAATAACGGCAATGCTCTCCACATGGGAGGGGATTTCCCGTTTAAAATCTTCGTCAAACAGACCTTCCTCTTCCAGCTTCCGCTTTAATTGTTCATAAGCAATTTGCAAAGAACCAATGCCTATAGGCTCCATCATTTCAGCATAAAGCTGATATTGCCCTGTTTTTTCATACAGGGAAACATGACCATATAAAATGACACTCATACCATTTTCCGGCTCAAAAGGTAAACTTAAGGCATCCTGACGGAACATAACGCAAGAAATCGCCCCTACAGGATCCTTTAGACTAAAATAGAGGTGTCCGCCTGAATGGGCTTTAAAATTTGAGATTTCTCCTTTTACCAAAAGACTGCTCAAAATAAAGTCGTTCTCCATCAGGTTTTTGATATACCTATTTATTTGCCCTACAGAAAAAACCTTAGGTTCAATCATAAGCCCTCCTTCATGCCAGACAGCTCTTCCTTTAATATTGACAGATTTATGAAGTTTTTATCCTTCATTTCCATTTATCTTCATTCCCATATTTCCTCAAAAAAAATCACGACTACCTAATATATTATCTCTAAGTTTTTTCCGTGGAGTAAAGAGAGTAATCTCAAGCTAACAAAAAACCATCTTTCACGAATGAAAAATGGAAAAACAAGTCATTTTTTGGCAAATCGTATACTTCTTGTATACAACTCCAAAAATAAGTTTTTTCATTTTTCTGAGCATATTTGTTATTGTACAACCTTGCCCAAAATACCATTGATAAACCCTGGGGCTTCATCAGAGCTGAATTTTTTTGCCAATTCCACTGCCTCATTAATAGCAACACCCACTGGTGTATCTTCGCTAAAACGAAGCTCATAAACAGCCAAACGAAGAATTGCCAAGTCGACCTTAGACATTCTGTCTGTGTTCCAACCTTTGGCACATTCTCCAATAACTTGGTCGATTTCTTCCATATGGGCTCTTGTACCCTCAACTTCGCTTACAATAAAGTCTTTATCATCTTCTTCCACAGGCTCTTCTGCTTCTGCAAAGAAAATTTCTTTCACCTGTTCATATTCCTCCGCCTGATTGAAATCCATCTGGAACAAAAGGAAAAACGCATTTTTTCTGGCACTTCTACGGCTCATATTTTCAAATCCTCCACAAAAATAAAAAGGACAAATACCACCCCGAAATTTGGAGTGGTATCCCGACAACTCACTGTTTACAGTTCTTCTGCAGTCTTAACAATTTTTTCTTTTACAATTCCCGAAACGCTAACATTAACAACAGGAACTTGAAGTCCCGTCATGGTTTCAACTGCATTTTTAATTTTCTTTTGTACTTCTTCTGCCACAACCTGAACCTTTGTGCCAAAGTTTACAATAATATCCATATCAAGAACTACTTCATTCTCATCCTTGGCAACCTTCAAACATCTTGTTTGCCCTTTTTTCCCAAAAAGCTCTGTTAAAGCATTATTAGGTGCATTTCCTGAAACGCCCTCAACTTCAAGGGCAGCAGTAACCGCAATAACGCCAATTACTTCATCGGCAATTTCTATTTGACCGCCCATTACTTTATTTTCAGACATTTTAAATACCTCCTGTCTTCTTTATACATGATTCTATGCATTCCTAGAAAATTCATACAAAATAAGCATTATCGGGTTTCATTATATCAGAAACGGGGTTGGAATGCAATGAAATATACATCCTTTAATCATACTTAAATAAATAAAATTAAGCGGCCTCAACCCGAAACATAAATGCCCAACAGCAGTTTTGCAGCCGCTCTCTTGTCAAGTCTCCACAGAAAAAATCTAATGGAATACCTGCAATTCTTTGCAGTTGCGGAACCGTTTTTTGGTATATTAATGTCTCTGTCTAAGCCGCTTAACGTCTAATGAAATTTGCTACATAATGCCTTGTTACGATTAAATAACAATTACTGATTTATATGTTTGGCATTATTACATTAGATAAATATAGTAATGCCCAAAATGACAAATATGATGTACAAGAATTCTGATATTTCATGTTATGGTAGTTTTATTTTTTTAACGGATTAATTCTGATTTGGTCAGCCTTAAAACCTGTTTTGCGTTTTACAATGTCTTCAATTTGTGCAACCTCAGAATCCGACAATGTTGCCTTATCTACAACAACATCAACGGTCTGGTCATCAATACGCACATAAGCCTCAGTAAAGCCTTTTGCTTCAATCATTGCTTCAGCTGCAGTCTCTTTTTCGATTCTTTCCTGCAATTGCAACATGCTGTCTCCACACTTATCTTTCTGGCTCTCACTAACGTTTTCATTATTCATCATTTCTGTTAAAATATCTTTTTGCTTTGCTCTTGCCTGCTCCCGATCTAATTTTGCTTCTGCAAAAAATTGTGAGCCCGCCAAGGTTGCATCTGCGCTTACAAACACAGCTGCCCCATCCCCCGTGGTGTTGGAAACTTCCGCAGTAATCGGGTCTAAACCAATTTCGTTGGCGGAAATATCATCGGGAAGGGTGTCATAATCCTGAATTGCCGCAGAGGCGTCCCCTTCTTCCGTGAGCTGTAACGCAGTTTTCGTTTGCTGGGAAGCCTTACTATCCTGAAAATTCAAATAACCTGCCGCTGCAATCATAACTGCCAGTGCTGTAACCACTACCTGATTTCTTTTAATGACAAACATTTTTTTTCCCCCTTATTTCATTTTTAGTATTGCAATTTTATGAGCCGGTACATCCAATAATGCCTGAGCCGCATTGCTTAACGCTTTGCAAACAACGGCATTATCGCCGCCCTGAGCCACAATCACCACCCCTTCTACTTTTGGAGAGTTCTCTGTCAGCACCAAAGGTGATGTATTTCCCTTTCCATCCTCAGTCATAACCACAGTTGTTTCTTTATTTAAACTTTCACTTGTTTTTCCGTTTTCCTGAGAACGGGATTCCTCCGTTTTTTCTTCATGAGCCACCACACTTTCAGTGCTTACACGAAAAGTCAACATTACATCAACCTGTCCCGCCCCCTGAATTTTCGAAAGAATTTCTGCCATACGAGCTTCCATATCCTGTTCATTGGATTTATGTATTTGTGCTACTTGCTTATCCGCCTTAACCTCCGCCGCGGGTTCTTCCGTGGGAAAAAAGGTTTTTCCCAAAATAATCAAAAGCACACCTATCAATAATGCCAAAATGATATTATTGCCTGTCTTTTTATTTTCCGGCCGAAATAACTCCCGCCAAAAGTCTTTTTGCATCTTATGTCACCCTTCTTTCATCATTTTTCCACCGTTACCGCTTCTTCTGTCAATCCATACCTATTGGCGGCGTAGGTTTGTATTTTTTCTGCATTTCCCTCGGCGCAACCGATGGTAATGCTTTCTATGGTGCCATAGTTTTCATCCTTGAAATCCTGACAAAAGGTAACATTTACCCAATCTATATCCTTATATTTTTTTGTCAGATCCTCTTTGACTCTATCCTCCAGCACTTGACCATACGCCGCTGATATTCGCTGTTGCTCAACTGTTTCATATTCCTTGCTTGACAAGAAATTCTTTTCCAGCCGTGCTTGATTTTGAAGCAAACCAAGCTCCATATGCCCTTGATCCGTACCAAAAATCCTTAAAAAAGGGCTGATTACAGCGGTTAATACCAATACACCAAGAACCAGTTCCACATACTTGCGAAAGGAGCCATCCGGCATCAGCATACAAGCCAGTGCAGAGAAAATGGTCAAAGCCGTTATAGTTTTTATATATGCGCTTAAGGCCTCCATCATTCCAATTCCCCCCTATAACCCGCCTAAAAGTAATAAGGCGGAAAAAAGAAACATTCCCTCCGTAAGAAAAACCACCCCTAGCAATAAAGCGGTATAATCTCCCGCTGCATTAATGCAGTCCACCAACCGTTCTTCACAAATAAATTCTGATGCCGCCGCCGTTACTTTAAATACCAATAGAATGACCGCCAGCTTGACCAGCAAAGGGATGCACAGCAATAATAAAAATATTGCCGCCCCCACCAATGTTCCGCTTTTTAATGTTTTCGCCACTGCTGCAGCAGTTTCAATAGCACCACCCATTACATCGCCAACAACAGGCACAGAGCCCACAGCAATTTTTGCTGTTTTTGCCGCTAGGCCGTTTAGTGCACCACCACCCACCTTTTGCAGGGAAAGCAAAAGCATAAAAAGGACTGACGCGCCCTTTAAGGTCCATGTTATTCCCTGGCGAAGCAACTGCGCAAAACGGGATAAAATTGGTTTTTCCGAAATATGATCTGCCATTTCCAACGCCACCGCCAGAAGAATGGCCGGCACAATAAAATCTCTTATGCCAAAGGATAAGGCAGTCGACCCCCCCATAATAGTAGGTCCCATTAAAGCCGTTTGGGTAAAATTCCCCCCTGAAACAGAAAGCACTAAAAAAACCGGAAGCATCCCAAGAAATACCTTGCATGTGCTGTCAACCCGATCCACAACCGATGCGGAAATGCTATAAAACGAGGTGATTATCACTACAATTAACACCATGTAGCATATGTAGAACCCCATTTCCCCCACCGATTTCCCATGAAATGAGCCGCTGACTTGTTTTAAAACAGCACTCAAAATGACAACCAAAAGCAACTGGGTAAGCAAGCGCCCCTGGGTTTTGAACTCTCCAAATGCCAAATCCATAATGGTTCGAGGTAAATCCTCGAAAGAAAAAGAGTAATCACCAGAGATAATATCCCTCACAAGGGAAGCGAAGCTTGTCCCGTCATCCAAACGGGCATCCACATTCTCCAGCCCCAAAGAGTCCAATTGATTTTCCAAAAGATCCTCTGCATAAACAGGCGAAGGTAACAATGCAAGGAATAGCAAAAAAACGATACAAATTCTTTTCATCTGCCTCCCCCTTTAAACCAAATTCATTACTAATTCTAATAATGCCGTTAGAACAGGCGCAGAAGCAGCCATAATTAATATTTTCCCCGCCAGCTCAACCTTAGCGGCCACTGCCCCTTCTCCTGCATCAGCGCAAAGCTGTGCTCCGAATTGAGCCAAATAAGCAATTCCGATTACTTTAAGTACAATTCCAAAATATCCACTGCTGACGCCTGCTTTGTCGGCGGCATCTCTTAATAGCCCAATTAATCCACTTAACGGTGTACAAATCATAAAAAAAATTAAAATCCCTGTTACCACTGAAACCATAAGGCTGATTTGGGGATTTTCCTTTTTCAGCATTACCGCAAAAATCACCCCTACCAGTCCCAGTGCGATTATTCGCCCCATCTCCATGGCTTGACCCCCCTAAAGCTGAAACAGCGTTTGCACCGTTTCAAAAAGAGTGCTGATATACTGAATTACCCAAAACAAAACCACCACAAGTCCCGCCAAAGTGGTCATCATGGCCTGTTCTTCCCTCCCTGCACGAATCAACACCTGATTCAAAACAGCCACCAGAATGCCCACTGCAGCAATACGAAATACAATATTGATTTCCATACCTAATCCTCCCCCATATGCTTACAGCAATGTAATGACCAATAAAAGACCACTAAGCACACCCATGCTGTAATAAAGTCTTCCATTTTTTTCCAAACGTTTTTTGATTCCTTCTTGTCTTTCCCGCAAATAATGCAAAAGCATATCCATACTGCCTTCTCGTTGTTCCTTTTCGATAAAACCCAGGGTTCTTCCAAAAGAAACAAGCTCTTCCAAATCCACAGCAGTCAAATATGATTTTTTTCCTATCTTAAGCCATGTACCTTCCCAGATTTCCTCAGCAGAATTTCCCCGTCGTTCTTCCATCTGTTTAGAAATCTCTTGAAAAGCTTGACCGGTAATCCCTTCTGTTTTCCAACTGATTTGTTCAAGCAACTCCGTCAAAGGCGTGCCCAGATAGGAAATTTGATTTTTCATCAGCAAAATTCCCCGTTCAATCTCCTCAAGATCTTTCAATCTATATTTTTCTTTGGCTGCAAAAGCAAACCCAAAAAGGGTTGTTGCCGCCAAAACTAAGATTGCTCCTATTGCTTGAATGAGCATGATTCCACCCTTCTTTCGTATCTTTTTTGCCCCAAGTTGTCCCATATTTCCTGCACAGTACCTATCCCCCATCTATTACTAAGAAACAGGATTCTTCCATTTTCCATCTCCTCCAGCATCTGCTTAATTTTTTTATTTTTTAACATGCCATTCATATCACTTCCATGTACCGTAGAAATTAGTGTAACTCCGGCATGAAGCAATGCCTCAACTCCGATAAAATCAGCCTCCTTTCCAAGTTCATCTACTGCAATCACATCAGGGGTCATGCTTCTTAGCAAAAAAAGCATCCCTTCTCCCTTCGGACAATTTTCTTGAACATCCGTACAAGGGCCAATATCCATTTGAGGGACTCCATCCTTCATTGCCGCAAGCTCCCCTCTCTCATCTACAACACCCACGTTATATCCTTCTTTACAGCCGATTCCATAGCTGAGACAGCGAATCATATCCCGCAACAGGGTGGTTTTTCCGCACCCAGGAGGGGATACGATGAACGTGTGACACAGTTGGTTATTTTCAAATAAATAGGGAATCCATTCCTCTGCACAACCTTTTACCTCTCCTGCAATTCGTATATTTAAACTGCTGACTTGCCGCAGGGTTTTTACTTTTCCATCTTCCAGAACGGCTCTGCCGCAAAACCCTACACGGTGTCCACCTAAAACTGTTAAATATCCTTGCTTCAGTTCCTCTTCAAAAGCATATAAAGAGTAACCTCCTAATTTCTCCACCGCTTCCTTAATATGCCTACTGGAGATGATCCAATCCCCATTTTCATCAGATAAGAAATATTTTTTCTTATTTGTTTTTACAAAAAGCGGTCTTAGGGCACGAAGGCGTATCTCTTGTATCTGCTCGTCCTGAAATGCCACCTCTGTTTTTATCCTTTTTTCTACATCGGTAGGCAGTAATTTATAAATTTCTTCAAGCTTTTGCAATAAATCACCTACTTTTCATGCATAAATTTTGTTTTTTTAACAAAATATCTTTTTTTCATTCATGCTTTGTGATATACTGTTAATAAAATTTTTTTAGAGAGGTGCCAAAATGTTTTCGATTTTGCTAGGCTTTTTTGACGCACCCACACAAGAATATTTAATAGATTTTTGTGGAAAATGCGGTCATATCGAAGTTTCTTGTGCTAGTACAAAAGAAGAATGGTTCACTCTTTTTGAACATCATGAATTTAATTGTTTCTTTTTCAGTTTTGAAGAAGACATCATGCCCGTGCGCAGTGTCATTTTTTCGTTAAGAAACCATGAGCAACATCTACACACACCGATTCTGCTTTTTTCAAGCAAAATCGAATATCTTGTAACTGCTTTTGTCCATTGGCGGTCCTGTGAATGTTTTTTGCTTCCCTTGGATAATAAAAAGAAAGAAGCATTAAATAGTTTGTTACAATACTATGTGGGCATGTACAAAAAAATTCATTCTATTGAACGCAAGTTTTGTCAGATCAATACCCCTAAGGGACTTTACAATCTCCCTTACAGCGAAATACTATATATCGAAAGCACCATGAAAAAATCAATCATTCATCTTAAGAATGAGGCAATTCATGTACCATGTCCCCTTTATCAAATTCAGCGAACTCTATCTGACAAAAATTTTGTGCAGACGCATCGTTCATTTATTGTTAACCTAGAAAATATTTCCTATGTTGATAAGTCAAAGGAACCTTGGGGGATATTCTTTTTTAACTCAGACAAGGAAGCCTTTGTCAGCCGAAGCCACAAAAAAACCATATTGCCTTTTTTTCCCAGCATAGATGACGAGACGTCCTCAAACAATTTTGAATGAATCGGAGTGAAAGAAATGGATCCTTTTACAATCGTTGCTTTTGGTGACAGTCTTACTTATGGATACGGCGTTTTAGATCATATTGCTTACCCTGCGTGTCTTAAGAAAGATTTCCCAAAGTGGCGTATCATCAATAAGGGCATTAACGGAGATACAACCAGAGAAGCCTTAGAGCGCATTCACAGGGATGTGTTATTATTTCATCCTCAAATTGTACTCATTTTTTTTGGTTCAAATGATTCCGCAATGTTAGAAGATTACTACCGTCCTCTAATAGAGTATGAAAAAAATCTGCGTTCCATTACACAACTTGTACTTTCTTTGCAACACAGCAAAGAATTTAACAATGGAACCCCTTTGCCTATTTTCATTACGCCACCTCCTGTGGTTGATACGGATTTTTTCCCGTTCACAACTACGGACCGTGTAAAGCTTTATGCAGAGACCGTTCAAAAAATTGCAAGAGAATATAACTGTCCTGTAATTGACTTTTTCTCTGAACTTTGGTCAAAAAAAGAAGAAGCCTTTGAAGACTACTTCCAGTTTGATGGCATTCATTTGAGTAATGCGGGGTATGCCTTACTCTATCCCATGATTCGTGACGTGATTGCAAATTATTATAAATAAAAAGTTCAGTGATTGTTGTTCGCAATAATTATATATAACCTACGAAAAAGAACTTACTCTACCTCGCTGTCTCGGCGAGGTTTTTACTTGAGTCTTTATATAAAAAACGTCCTTTTGCAAAAATGTCATGCAGAAAGGACGTTCTTTTTTTAGTATTATCACAATTGATTCAATAGTTAGACCATTATGAAACAACAAACTTCCCATTTGTTTCATAGTACACAGCATGTCACAAAGATCATTAATCCTCCTCAGGTTCTACAAAAGCAATCCCAAAATAATCTGCCAAGGAACGGGAAAGTTCCCTTCCAAGATAGCGGATATTATCTTTAATCCATTGAGCATCCCCAATGTTATCATTGTAACCCAATGCCACCACCACTGCCGGAGGCATTGTCTGTATTAATTCCTTTTGTGTGGCAGAGGGTATAGCCTTTACCTTCTCAGGAGTAGGATAAAGGCTTTTTATATTTTTGGCAACGGCCTGAGCCAGTTCATTTCCATATGGATTTTTTGAATAGTAAAGCACCTCTGCTCCTTGTAGTTTTCCTGTTATAAAAGGAGGCGCCGTGGTAGTATGCATGGAAAAAAACACATCATAATCGCCTGTATTTACATCTATTATTAATTGAGATAACGGCATCTCAGGTTCGTTTCGTGTAAATTCTATTCCTGAAGCAAACAGATATGGCTCCATGGCATCTGCAATTAGGTTTAAATATTCCTCCTCAGTCCCGCCATTTATAAAAAGATTATAGTTTTGCAAGGATGGGCTAAGATATACTCTTGGCATAAAATCTCCCCCCACTTTTTTCTATTAGCTTATGAAAAAAGGAAGATTTTGAAACTTGGCCAGCTACTTAGGAAAGGAGACTCTTTTCATAAACCTTGAAAATATCTTCTTTTACAGCTGGGTATGGGAAAGTTGCAATTTTACCAGGACTTTCCATTGCTCTCTCTGTGTAATAAGCCACTTCTTCCACAGTAAATGTTTCTGAAGTATTTAAAACATCCTTCAAAAATGCACCCATATCCTCAATATCGTTCATGTCCAAGCAATGCAGAAGCTGCCCCACCTTTTTATCTTCTTTGGGGAACATTTCTAAATAGGCCTGGGTCACGATACCATTTGCTCTACCGTGGGGAATACCCTTTTCATAAGTCAAAAAGTAGCCAAGACAATGGGGAATGGAGGTACTGGTCTGGGCGATGGCAACCCCAGCCAAAGCGGACGCTAGCATGAGTTTATCTCTCACTTCAGAGGTATAGACCCTCTCTTTCAGCGCTGGTATGCAATCTTTAAATAGAGATAACCCTAGCTCAACGATTTTTTCACTAAAAAATTTTGCATTGGCAGATAAGTAACTTTCAATGAGATGGGTTAACGCATCCACAGCAGTGTTATTTGTAATTTCCGCTGAAAGCTCATCCATATATTTCGGATCTAAAAAAGATGCTTTGGCAAAGACCTTCTGTACGATTGCCCTCTTTGTACGTTTTTCATGGAGGGTCATTATGGAATATTGGGTTACTTCTGAGCCTGTACCTGCTGTTGTGGGAATTTCCGCCACTGTTAAAGCCTTTGCATCAGGCTGAGCAAATAAAATTTCACTGTCAGCATCAGGATTTGCAGCTAAAACAGCAATCGCCTTGGCCGCATCCATAGGAGAACCTCCTCCAATACCAATGAGAAAGTCGACCTTCTCCTGATGAGCCATTTTCGCCGCTTTTACAACGGTTTCCACATCGGGATTCTCTCCGATTTCATCAAATAAAACCCAAGGAATTTTGCATGCATCCAATGCATCTGTAACATCTTTCTGTGCACCGTTTTTCTTGGCAGAACTACGTCCTGTTATCAACATTGCTTTACTGCCCAGTGTCAAAAATGTCTCTTTTTTGTCCATAACACATCCACGACCAAAAAAAGTCTCCGCTGGCATAAAAAATTTTAATTGATCCATATTTCTTCCTCCTTTTTATTTAGAAATTAAAATCATACCAAACCCAATCTGCATTTATAATAGAAACTGGGTCTTCAGAAGCATCTTCTGCTAACTCAAATACGATTTCAAACTCGTGATATCTTTCTCCCTCAATGGTAGCGACGCCGGAGATTAAAAAATTCTTGCCCTCTCCTTCTAGAAATTCCGCCTCCAAAAGAAGATCATCCTCTTCCAAATAGAGTTTGTTCAGCTCTTGCTTTTTTTGTTCTTCAGTAAAATGAAGCTTCATGTTTTGCCTCCTTAAGCTTTTGTGCGCCATTTTTATATCATTTTATCATCTGACAATTATAGTTACAAGATAATTCACGATACAAAAACAAATGAGCCTTTTTTTGGGGTAGCTATGAAAACTAGAGATACATATAGTGAAGAAAATCTTTTGAATACAGATCCCCAATCCCTTCTGACCATTACTACAAAAAATTTACCGAAATAGAACTTCGTATTGACTCCATCAAAAACATTCTGGCAGAACCTTCTATCATTCCCGAAAGACAACATGTTTTTCATGCTATTTTTACAAAAATAGATATACAATAGCTCAAATTTCCTTCTTCCCTTCATATGAAAAATGGTGTATACTTGGTTCAGACAGGAGGAACTTTCATGAATTATATCGTTTTGGATTTAGAGTTCAATCAATCCTTTCCTTTCAAAACAGGGGAGGCTGTTGCTCCGGTGCCTGAATGTCCTTTTGAAATCATTCAAATCGGAGCCGTAAAATTAAATGATTCTTTTCAGCAAATTGATACTTTTAATGCATTGATTCAGCCTAAAATCTATCCGAGATTACATCCTTTTGTTGAAAAAATAACTGGAATCACCGAAGAAAAATTAAAAGTCCAGCTGGACTTTATCGAGGCCTTTCAGCAGTTTGCCTCTTTTATCTCAGATGAGGAAGCAATTCTATGTACTTGGGGCACCGATGATATAAAATCTCTATTTCGCAATATTTTATACTATAAACTGGATACAAACAGCATACCCAATCAATATGTAAATGTTCAAAAATTCGCTTCTTCATTTTTGAATAATGAAGCTGGGCAAGCAATCGGGCTGAAAAACGCAGTAACAGAATTGAAGATCACCGTTGATTCACCTTTTCATGATGCTTTATTTGATGCAATATATACAGCAAAGGTCTTTAAAGTTGTACGTCCCAAAGAGCTTTCTCCCGCGACCTTTAAACCAGCAGCACTAATGATTTCCGTGCCAAAGGCGCCCCGTACAAACATGGCGGCTTTGCTTCGTCACATTGCTGATCTAACGGAAAAGGAATTGACAACGGAAGAGAAAAAGCTGATTAAAATTGCATATTTCTTAGGACGTGCCCATACCTTTGACAGTCAAAATTCAGAAAAAAAGAAGAAAAAACGCACCCCTGAGAACGTTGATAACTAATTTAAGTAATAAAACGTTATTCTTATAAAGAATAATTTAATCATATCTATACTATAAACAAATCTGCATCAATGGCATTTGAAATGTCATCGGTGCTTTTTTCATTCGATTATTAATAGTGGGTATAAAAAATTCCTATGCCAAATTTGAATTTATTTATTCTCCTTATTTTGCATAAAGTTTCATTTTGTTTAATATTTCGGCACATAAAAGATAAAGCAAAATGGTAAATACTTGCCTTTTATCAAACCAAAATATGCAAAATCCTGAAATAGCGTTTTATTCATGACTAATAATTCTAAAAAATAGCATAATAATTCATTATGTGCTCCATTGACATTCCTGATTAACGCTATTAAAATTTCTATATGATACAAAAGTTCAATCATTATTTTTTATATCAAAATTTAAGGAGGCTATCTTCATGTTAACTTCTATCGTTGGTACCAACTGGGGAGATGAGGGCAAAGGTCGTATGGTTGACCTGCTTTCACATGATTATGATATTGTTTGCAGATATCAAGGCGGTAATAATGCAGGGCATACCGTAATTAACCATTTAGGAAAATTTGTTTTAAATCTTCTGCCTTCCGGCATTTTGCGGGAAGATGTAGTAAACATCATGGGAAATGGCATGGCAATTGACCTGGAGCATCTTTATCACGAGGTTGATCGCTTGAAAAGTGCTGGTGTAAAAGTCACAGCCGAAAACTTGAAAATCAGTGACAAAGCCATCATTTGCCTGCCTTATCATAAGCTTTTGGATTGCTTGGAAGAAGATCGTTTAGGGGATGCTAAGTTTGGATCAACCCGTAGAGGTATCTCCCCTGTTTATGGCGATAAATATATGAAAAAATGCTTACGTATGGGTGATTTGCTTCATCCTGAAACCTATCCTGCTACACTGAAAAATTTGGTAGCTTATAAAAACCTGGTGATTGAAGGTGTTTATCATGCTGCCCCTGTTCAATATGAAGAAATTTTACAGTGGTTGGATACTTTTGGTACTCCTTTTAAGGATAACATTATTGACACAGGTCTATATATTACAGAAGCAGAAAAAGCAGGCAAGAAAATTATGTTTGAAGCTCAGTTAGGTGCGCTGAGAGATATCGATTTTGGTATCTATCCTTTCACCTCTTCTTCTTCAACCATTGCTGCCTATGCACCAATTGGCGCTGGTGTTCCCAATTTGCAATTGGATAGTGTCATCGGTATCATGAAGGCTTATTCCAGCTGTGTAGGCGAAGGTCCTTTTACCTGCGAAATGTTTGGTGAAGGTGCCGATGCTTTAAGAGAAGCCGGCGGAGAATATGGCGCTGCAACAGGCAGACCTCGTCGTGTTGGCCCCTTTGACGTTGTAGCAAGCCGTTACGGAATCCGTGTACAAGGATGCAGCGAAATCGCATTGACAAAAATGGATGTTTTATCTTATTTAGATGAAATTCCTGTATGCACAAAATATAAAATTAATGGGGAGGAAGTAACAGAGTTCCCCTACTCCGCTGTCTTGAAAGATGCTGAACCCGTTGTTGAAACCGTAAAAGGTTGGAACTGCGATATCAGTGGATGCCGCAAGGTTGAAGATTTGCCAAAGGAAGCTCTACTTTATATCAAATATATCGAAGAGGCCGTTGGTTGCCCTATCAAGTATGTTTCCGTTGGGGCAGAAAGAGATGCATATATTACTATGTTTTAACAACTAAAAATTGAAAGGAGGAGCTTTATGAATCAGATATTGATTATAGCAGGAAAGGAGACGGAGAAAGAAAATTTAGTTGGCCTTTTGGACTACTATTCTCCGTCACAAATTCTCTACGCTTCCAACAGCAAGCAGGCAAAAGAATTAATTGCTTCTGCAACACCTTCTCTCATTATCATAAATGCTCCTCTGCCAAGTGAATCCGCTCAGGATTTAGCGATTTTTATGACACAAAGAACAGATGCTTCTGTTATTTTGTTGTTGCCAGAATCCTATCGAAACATAAAGGAATACAGCGGAGAAGATTACGGCATTCTTATACTGTATAAGCCTTTTAAGCGTTCGGAATTCGAGCGCACTGTAAAATTTGCAATTGCATTTGAAAATCGTATTGCAAAAATACAAGAAAAGAATAAAAAGCTTCAAAAGCAGCTTACTGAATTCCGTACTGTTCATAGGGCAAAGTGCCTTTTAATTCAGCATCTACACATGACTGAACCTCAGGCCCATCGTTATATTGAAAAGCATGCCATGGATTGCAGACAAAGTAAGCTGGAAGTGGCAAACAATATATTAAAAACCTATCACGAAGTTTAAATAAAAAATATTACCAGAAAAATTGCGATATCCAATTAAAGGCTATCGCTTTTTTCTAATCCGAAAAAGAACATAAAACAACCCATATTATGCGTAAAAAGCGTTAAAAAATGTCTTTGAAAGATACCTTTTTAAATAGCTCTTCTTGGAATGAAGGAGTTAGACAATTGGAAAACAATAAAATAAAAAGTTTCAGTCTGTTTAAAAACATCAGACACTATGATTGAAATAAACGACTATAAAGATGGGAGGAAAAGCCATGCTAATTGATATCACACTAAAAATCACACCGAAAATGCTAACTGATGCTCAAGGAAATGAGAAAAAGGCTCTCTTTGGGCATTTGGGAACTCATTTTGATGTGATGAACAAAGACTTTCCTTTAGAATATATGGAGCGCAATGCAATTGTCTTTGATGTTAGCCATATTGTAAATGGGGAAATTCAGCCATTAGATATTGACTTGGAAAAGGTAAAACCGGATATGTTTATTGCCTTCTATACTGGCTTTATTGAAAAAGAAAGCTACGGTAGCCATGCCTATTTTTCAGAGCACCCACAACTTTCCATGGACTTAATAAATGTTTTAGTAGAAAAAGGAATTTCTATCATCGGTATTGACTTTGCCGGCGTACGTCGCGGGCAGGAACATACCCCCATGGATCAATTTTGCGCTGACAGAGGGGTTTTCATTGTGGAAAACTTGTGTAATCTTTCGGAAGTGCTAAAACATAGCATTTATTTTCAAGCTTATACATGCCCAATGAATTTTTCAGAAATGACGGGCTTACCTTGCCGTGTGGTAGCAAAGCTTCCATAATACAATACATTAAAGGGACATCCCTAATGGAAGGGATGTCCCTATCTATTTTCAGCCATGATTTCTCAGTGCTTTACTGCTATATTTCATAATCAGCAGTTCCACTGCTCCTTCTTCAGCAGCTCGTCCCGTTTTTATGTCCAAATCCGTCTTCAAACAATCCTCGAGAGCCATTTTCCATTCCCCTTTAGAAAAACGTTTTGCCTGCCGTACATATTCCTTTACAGCAAAATCTCTGATTTCCAACTTCTGCGCAATTTCAACGTAGGACAATCCGTCCTCAAACAAAAGGGAACTAGTAAAAATCATACGAAATTGTCTTGTAATCAAAGAAAGTACCATATAGGGCGACTCCTTTAAAAGCAATAAATTTCGATAAATAGATATGGCCCTTGCCGGCTTTTCCTCAGCCACCGCACGAACCAAATCAAAAACCTTTGCTTCCAACGAAGGTGTGGTGACTTCCTTCACATCCTTCATTGTAATACTTCCTTGATTGCCTTTATAAGAAATCAACTTTTGCATCTCTCGTATTATATTTTCCATATCACTTTCAACGGTCTGGAGAAAGAACTGTATGACACTATTTTCAATGGCAACCCCATTTTTAGTACATTCTTTTTTTAGCCAAGCTGTCAATTCCTTTTCGGTGGGTATTTTAAACTCAATCGCTTCTCCTACTTTTGTGATAGCCTTATAGAGGCGACTATTTTTTTCCACCTTTTCTTCTATAAAAAGAATGCATACGTTCTCAGGCAAATTTGAGAAATATTCAAGCAATTTCTCTCCTTCCTCCTTTGCATTTCCTTTTTGAAAAAAACCACTGTTTTTAATGGTTATCAGGCGTTTTTCATTTAAGAAGGGTAACGTATCAGCAGCATCCATGATTGCATCAGCACTTGCCCGCTTTTCTTCAAAAATATCATGGTTCATCATCTCAGAACCCGGAGATAATATCCCATCCATAAGTGCCTTCTCGTAATTTTTTATTAAATATGTCTCGGAGCCATAAAAAAGATAACAGCCCCGAAACTCACCATTTTTCCATTGTTTTTTTAATTCCTTCATAAACTGCCTCCCTTTCTGCAACAGCATCTATTTCATAGCTGCCCTTTGGAGATATTTCCGCTAAAATGGTTCCCTGCTTATCCGTTCGATAAGCAGTAATCTTCTGGTCATTCACTCTTTTTAATGTTTCTTTATGGGGGTGTCCATACAGATTCTCTTTCCCACAAGATATGATGCCTACCTGAGGGGCAACTGCCTCTAAAAAAGCTTCACTGCTGGAATTTTTTGATCCGTGATGTCCCAACTTTAAAATTTGTGCCGAAATATCCGCTCCTTTTGAAAGAAGTATTCTCTCATCCTCCACTGCGGCATCTCCAGTCAACAATATATTTGTTCTACCATATTCGTATTTTAAAACCAATGAACCGTGGTTATCATCATCGCCAATAAATTTCACACCACTTGGAGGATAAAAACAGGTGATCTTTCCATAGTTCCCCCAATTTGAAACGTCATTTTCCTTCACAGTATACAGCATAATCTCCTGTTTTTCCAATACTTCTTTTAGGCTATTCCATTTTTCCATATCCGAACAAGGATATTCCGATATATAGACAGCCTTTGTGGGTACGCTTTGGCAAAGCTCAACTACGCCAATCATATGATCGGAATCAAAATGAGTTAAAAAAATACCATCCAATTCCTTAACTCCTAAATATTCCAAATAAGGCTTTACTACTTTCATTCCAGTATTCTTCCCAATTTCTGCACCGAACCAGCCGCCGCCATCAATCACCACAGCTCTTCCATCGTAAGTAGAAATAACCGTTGAATCCCCTTGACCCACATCCAAAAAGGCAACGGTATTTTTATGAAAAATCAGTCTATTGCCGAAAACAGAAAATCCCAAAACAATCATTGCACAAAAGATGGTTTTTTCACTGCAAAACTTCCTACCGTAAAAACTACACATATACAAAATAAGATAATATACTCCAATGGTAAGCAGGGAAGGTGCTCCAACCAATAGATAGCCTCCCGGAATGGAAACCCCAATGGTGCAAATAATTTGATAAAACTGTAAAATTCCATAGGCCCCTCCTGCGGAAATCGCTGCTATGGGTGGAAAAATCAGCCCCCCTATCCCCGTCAAAAAAGCAAAGAAAAGCAAAGGCCCACAAAGAGGCAAAACCAGTAGATTTAAAAAAACGCCAATTAACGATATATTAAAAAAATGATATGCCACTAGTGGATAGCTAAACAACGATGCATATAAAGAAAGAATGAAGGTTCTCTTTATTTTACTCATAACATTCTTTTCTTTGGAAACGACCTGTAATCCCATCCAAATTCCCACTACAGTAATAAATGACAGCTGAAATCCTGGGTTCCATAAATACAGCGGCTGAAAAAGTAAGAGCAAAAGGGCAGCGATAGCCACATTATTCAGCATATCACTTCTTCTAAAGAAAACACGACCAAGTAAAGCAACAGTAATCATAATGATTGCTCTAACTGAGGAAGGTGAAAATCCAGTAAAAATCAAAAAGCCAACACAACAGGCAATGGTAGCCAATGCCACTTTTCTCTTGCTTTGTTTCAAACATTTTTCCATCAAAAAATGAACCAAGAGCACAAAAATGGAAACATGAAGCCCTGAAACGCAGAGAATATGATTGATACCAGCTCTTATGTATAAATCTCTGGTTTCTTGGTCTATGTCGTCCTTCTCCCCGGTTACCATTGCTTTTAGTATTCCGCTTTCCCGCTGGGGCAAAACCGTATCAAATACAGCAAAGACCCGCTCTTTTACCTTTTGTAATTTCACAGAAAAGCTATTGGTTTCACCGGTCTTATGAATCATTTCTGGATACATTTTATAATCAACGTTCTTTGTTTTTAAATATAACCGCTCATCATGACCACCGGGAACCGTTTTCCCATCTAAAGGTAAAACCTCTCCTGTAATCAATATTTCATCTCCAATTTGAAAAGAATTCTCTCCAGTCCAAATTGCATAAAGCACTACTGTCTTATTCTTCCCTTCTTGAAAAGGAACCTGCAAATTCATAAATAGCTTTTGATTACCGGAGGCAGTTTTCCCTTCCTCAAAAATAACACCCTTGTATTTGACGAGAGCTTGCCCCTCTAACCAAATATGGGAATTTTTTACAGCATTCCCTGCTAAAAAAAGCCTAGCATCACCATAACAATCAATGTGCCTGCTATTCTAACATGTTTTTTTATCATGAATTGTGATATGCACAGAAGGATAAAAACAAAAAAAGCTAGGCATATCTCTTTAGATATACCTAGCCGCATATATATTCCACCTATCGTGAATATTAGTGCCCACAGGGCCGGTCTTTTTATTTTCATAGCAATTTAACTTACCGTTTTTAAGCTCTTTACAGCAACAAATGGAGTGCTGAAATCAATATGGCCTTTGAAGGCCTCTACCTTTTCACCCTCAATCAGAAATTGAACCTTATTTACATTATCCAACTCTGAAAGAGAATTTACAATAGAGTAGATCGTAAGCAATTCTCCCGTTGTGCCTCCATTGTGTTTTGCAACAAATTCCTGACTTAAGTTTACATAGCAAACACCATCGCTGGTGGTGGTTACATCCATAATTTTTGTTTCAGCTGGTATTGTCGCATAATTGCCTTTTTCCTTAGGTCCCGCTATGAGCTGCTCCAATATCGTTCTTTCCCGTGGTTGATTTGCATTTACTTCGACCACCCGATCTTCAACTATCAAATCTGTGGCATCCGCATTGGAAAAGTACAATTTCAAGATAGCATATTCCGTTGTAGTGGCAGAAACAGATGGATCAATCAATACATTCTCCCGATTCATCTCCCCGTACACTTCTCCAGTTCTTGATTTCAAGGGCACACCATCAACAGTAAATACCACTGAATTCAAAAACTTAAGTGAAGTCAACGACCATACAACGGAAGAGCGACAAATCACTTCATCCACACTACTTAAGCCATAATAAGCAGAATTAAAGTCAATGGTAGCAACATTTTCTGCGATTACAACATCGTTTACTTCCAAAGCTTGGGGAATCGTGGGTTTAATTCCATCTGACTTAACTCCAGTTCTTAAATCCTCTAAAATCTCATGGACCATATCAACCTCAGACCCTGTCTGGATATCTATTTCCGTAGCTTTCATTTTTCCATTGGCGCTCATATAATAAAGTTCAGTGGTACTTTCTCCATCATCAAAAAACTGTTCCTTTAAAAATAGACCCACTGAAATGATAACAAGCAAAGCCATCCCTACAATTACAATAATAGAAATTACTTTTTTAAGTTTTGCCAAAATCCATCCTCCTTCTTAACTTTCTATAAAAAGGCCTTATTACAAAATTTTATGATACATTTTGACGTATCGGAATTCGCAACAATATGGTAGTACCTTCATCCTCTTTGCTGTAAACCTTTATGCTCCCATTGTGCATCATAACTGTACTATGGGTAATAGAAAGTCCCAGACCCGTGCCCCCTGTTTCCCTATCTCGTGTTTTGTCAACCCGGTAAAATCTCTCAAAAATTCTGGCCACCTCATCATCGGGAATGCCAATTCCTGTATCCGTCACACTAATAAAAACATTTTGATGGTCCGCATCCAGTTTCATTTCTACTTCACCGCCCTCAGGCGTATATTTAATTGCATTATCGACTAAATTTGAAACAGCCAAAGTCAGCTTCATTCCATCTACAGTTGCAGTGATATCTTTTGCCTTTTCATAACGAATGCGGATGTTTTTTTCTTGTGCCAAAGGAAGAAGCCTTTTGATAATTCCCTCCAGCATCTCGTTCAAATCCATTTCCTTAAAGTTCAGTGGAATTTCTTTTTGATCCAATTTAACTAGGGTCAAAAGATCATTAATAATTGCTGCCATTCTATCAACCTCAGAATTGATATCATGTAAAAATTCCACATACATCTCTTTCGGTACATCCTCTTGCAGTAAGATAGACTCGCTTAAAACCTTAATGGAACTTAATGGCGTCTTTAATTCATGAGAAACATTTGAAACAAACTGCTGTCTAGTAGATTCCACCTTTTCCAGCTGATCGGCCATTTGATTACAGGCTAGTGCCAAATCCACCATCTCATTATGAATTTGAGAATGCATCTGTACCCTTTGCTCAAAATGCCCCTCAGACATTTTTTGAATTACTTTAATTATTTTCTTAATAGGTTCTGTAAAAATTTGAGACATGATAATCATCATAATGATCACAATAATTGCAAGTCCTGCCAAAAGCAGGTTGCCCTTCTTTGCAATATTATTCACAGTCACCGAAATGTCACTCAGATCATCAGAAACCAAAACCACGCCTACACGGGAGTTATTACTTCCCGAAATAGAAACTGCGGCATAAACCATACTATCCTCTTGAACTCTAGCGATATCCTTATTGCCTAAAGCCTCAATAACCTCGGAGATCAAAACCGTTTTTCCAACCTCGCTGTACCCTGTATCAT
>JABNAD010000024.1_pt1 | contig 31113 bp, 26 predicted proteins | sample 7240381 | NCBI WGS metagenome assembly JABNAD01 (sample SAMN11332834, study PRJNA596920) | anaerobic digester metagenome | biome: digested sludge; isolation source: digested sewage sludge-derived enrichment culture grown on H2/CO2 | place: Germany: Goettingen
TCTCAGGAAACCTTCTTAAAAGAAAATCTAAAACCCCACGGTTCTCAAGGTCTTCTATAACCTTTTTCTGAAGCTCCAGGTCATTCCTTGCATAATCAAGCTGTTTCTTGGTGACCTGAACCCTGTGTTCCAGTTTATGATTCTCAAGTGTGACTTCATCCAGTTTAACCATTTTCAAGGTTGCATCGTTAAGTTCAAACTCTTTAACTCGCTCTTCCAGAGCTCTTTTCTCATCTATCCTGTCCTGAAGCATTTCATATTTATCCTGAAGTTTCTCCCTCAGCTCCTGTATCTCAGATTCCTTCTGTTTCAGTTTAAACTCAAGTCCCTCTATGATCGCTTCGTAATCCTTATTTTTCCCCATAAAACCTTCTCCACATAACTCAGGAATTTCTGTTTAATTGATATGCACTGCAGGTTCATTTAATTTATGCTTCGCTGCAAGTTAATCTATAAAAAAATCCAAAAAATGTGATAACCCCTTTCAGCACAGCAAAATTATTGAATTTTGTAGTTATGGGGTGTGCGATATGCATAGAACATCGACCTGAATATCGCAACCAATGGATCCTATTAAATTATTAATTTTAGCATCAATTAAAATGAAGGATTGCATTTAATTCATATTTTAGAGAATATATACTGTAATATACGTTAAGAAGGAATTCTGAAGTAAAATTGATTATTTTATTGAATCTGGTGCGTTAGAATTCAGACAAAACCTACTTTGAAAATTAGTGTTCAAATTTTATTTCACTTTTATAAAAATAATCATTTAATTTTAAAAATAAAAAAAGAAAGAGTTTTAGAATTTAATGACTTAAAAAGGTTTAATATTAAAAATTAACCCTTTTAGCCAGTTTCATTGGTAAAGGAAGTTTCCTGAACGGCATTCCCTTGGTTTCATCGTGGATCCTCTGAACAAGCTCTTCAACTGTTGTTTCAAGTTTTTCATTGGTTTCACGGATGTTCACAGTGATTTTACCACCATCAAGCTCTTTATCACCGATCACGATAACGTAAGCTGCCCACTCTTTTCCAGCGTTCCTTATCTTCTTACCCACTGTTTCATGGCGGTCGTCAAGATCCACCCTTATGTTGTTGGCCTTGATCTCCTCTGCAAGTTTAAGTGCAAATTCTGTGTGGCGTTCAGCTATTGGTATAACACGTACCTGGGTTGGTGTGAGCCATACTGGGAGCATTGGTGGTTTTTCATCCATTTCAATGGCAGTTTTCTCAAGTAAACTGCATATAACCCTTTCAACACTTCCTGTTGGACTGCAGTGAAGTATTATTGGGTTCACTTCCTCTTCGTTCTCGTCTATGTAGGTTATTCCAAACCGTTCACCACTTTCCACATCTATCTGGATGGTTGGGTTTTCTATTGGCCTTCCAAGATAGTCCATGGCTGCAAAGTCCATTTTAGCTATCCAGTAATGTTTTCTCTCAGGCAGGATCTCCATTAGAACTGGTTTGCCTATCTTTTCAGATGCCCTGTAAACCCATTCCTTGTTTTCCTCGAAGAAGTCCCTGGTTGCCCTCATTATGACTTCGTAGTTCACTCCAAGGTCAAAGCCTGTCTGTTTGCACATGTCGATCTGGCCCTCGAATTCCTCCATGGAATGTTTAACATCCCTGCAGACAGTGTGAAGATCAGGCATGGTGAATCCCCTGAGTCTTTTAAGTCCAACAACCTCTCCCTTCTTCTCCAACCTGAAACTGTAGGTTGAAAGTTCGTACATTCCCACTGGAAGGTTTTTCCATGTTAGGAAGGAGTCTGAAAGTATTCTAAAGGCTCCGAAGCAGCAGGCGTATCTGAGCATGAGCTCCTTGTTTTTGGTTCCCATTCTGTACTGGCGTTCCCCGAATTTCTCTGCGTGCACCCTTATTGCATCGTCTGCAAGGTCGTACATGATTGGGGTTTCAACTGGCATTGCTCCCCTTTCTGTCACCAGGTTGTAAACGTAGTCTGCAAGGAGGTCTCTTACGAGTCTGCCCTTAGGATACCAGCGAAGATGTCCAACATCTGCTGATGGCTCGTAGTCTGCAAGTGATTTTTCCCTCATAAGCCTGACGTGTGGTGGTTCCTCACCGGAGGATTCCAGTTTTCCAAGTTCGTAGCCAACGAGTTTTTCAAAGTCCCCATTTTCATACTGGAATTCATCTGGGTCAATGAGTTCTCCATTCTGGAATATGTAGAACTGTGATTTTTCTCCCTCAGCTTTTTCCTCATCCTCTTTCTGGACCTTTTCAGCTGTGATGGTTCTTGAAAGCTCGGAGAGCGGGTGTCCCTTGCATGAAACTTCAAAGGATTTGTACCATCCAAATGGAACCCTCTGAACTTTGATACCTTTACCCTCTAAAGATGCTTCCATTCCCTGAAGTATGGTTTTTGCAGCATCTGGTGAGCTTAAAGACGAACTTAAATGGGCGTATGGATATATAACCACATTTTCTGCTTTTACCTTGTTTAAGATGTCTTCAACCGCTAGAACTGCATTTTCAACCACTGTTTCAGGTTCTTTTTCATCTTCTTTCTCTACTGCTGTGAAAACAACAAGTGAATCTTTAAATTCACCTTTCTTCTTTTCATCTTCTATTTTTTCTGCTATCCTGGTTTTTGACTTTGTTTTGTACTTCAAATAATCAGAATGAATCAAAAGTATCCTCATTTAACCACCTATTAATTACTCTAGAATAAAATTCATTAGCATGTTATTTATAAACTATTTGTTATTGGTTTAAGTGACTTATCAATGCTTCCATCGGCAGGAGGAAAACATTGAAGGTGCCTTCCTTAAATTTTAAAATTGTTTAAATTGCTTTAAATTATCTATAAAAGATTCTTTTTGGGGTTAATTTTATTTATTTTATTTAAAAGGTTTTTCAGCAGTCGTTGATTCAATTTCTGAATGATTTTTAAGAAGCCCTTTGAAAAAAATAGCACATTGTGCTGTTTAAAACATTTAACTAACTTTGCTCTAAAATAGTTTTTTAATTCAATCTATCCTTTTTTTTAAATATTTCAACAAAATTTATATGCACATGGGAACGAAGGATCTTGAATTTAATTGAGTACTCCATGGTATTATCCCAGAATAATTTTGGGGAAGGAAGTTTAATAAGAGTCAAGGATAATAAAAAATCATTGTTGAACGTTATAAAGATCTGAAGGGATCAGAGTAATACATGTTTTAATTTTGAAGATCTACAAAAAAGGCATATAAATGTTATAAATCTGATAAGAATTGAATAAACCCGCGGTGATTTAATGAGAAGTGACACTATTAAAAAAGGTCTGGAAAGAACCCCTCACAGGTCCCTTTTAAGGGCTTGTGGATTGACGGATGTTGATATGGACAAACCATTCATAGGTGTGGCCAACAGTTTCACAGAAATTGTTCCAGGACACATTCACCTTGATAAAGTTGCAAATGCAGTTAAAAAAGGCATAACTGATGCTGGAGGCGTTGCATTTGAATTCAACACCATGGCTATCTGTGATGGAATTTCAATGAACCACGAAGGTATGCGATACTCACTGGCCTCAAGGGAGATAATAGCGGACACAGTTGAGAGCATGGCAATGGCCCATCAGTTCGATGCCCTGGTGCTCATCCCAACCTGTGACAAAATCGTTCCTGGAATGTTGATGGCAGCTGCACGCCTTGACATACCTGCAATCGTTGTCACTGGCGGACCAATGCTTCCAGGTGAATTTCATGGTGAACCAGTTGACTTCATAAATGTTTCTGAAGGAGTTGGTGCTGTTTTATCCGGTAAAATGTCCACTGAAGATTTGGATGAGCTTGAAAGATGTGCATGTCCTGGTGCAGGATCATGTGCAGGTCTTTTCACAGCCAACACCATGGCATGTGTAACAGAAGCCCTAGGAATGAGCTTAACCGGATGTGCAACTGCACACGCTGTTTCAGAGAAGAAAATGAGGATTGCAGAAGCTTCTGGACGAAAGATAGTGGAACTTCTTGACAAAAACATCACCCCCTCCATGATCATGACACAGGAAGCATTTGAAAATGCTGTGGCTGCTGATCTGGCACTTGGAGGGTCAACTAACAGCACACTGCACATTCCGGCAATTGCAAGTGAATTGGAAGATAAAGGTGTGAAGGTTAACCTGGATCTCTTCGAGGAATTTAGCCATAAGATCCCTCACCTAACAGCAATAAGACCCGGTGGATCCCACAGAATGCTGGATCTGGAGAATGCGGGCGGAATACCTGGAGTTTTAAAGGCTTTAGGGGATAAGTTAAACGTTGATGTTCTAACATGCACTGGAAAAACCCTTGAGGAGAACATCACAGATGTTGAAGTTCTCGACCCTGAGGTCATACATTCCATTGACGATCCAATACATGAAGAAGGTGGAATAGCAGTTTTAAAGGGGAATATTGCACCTAAAGGTTCTGTTATTAAGCAAGCGGCAGTTGATCCTGATATGTTTATGCATGAAGGTCCTGCAAAGGTTTTCAACAGTGAAGAGGAATGTGTGGAAGCCATCACATCTGGAAAGATCATTGAGGGTGACGTGATCGTCATCAGATACGAGGGCCCCAAGGGAGGTCCTGGAATGCGTGAGATGCTCAACCCAACTTCTGCAATATCAGGCATGGGCCTAAAATCCGTTGCACTCATAACAGATGGAAGATTCTCTGGAGGTACAAGAGGACCATGCATAGGCCATATTTCACCAGAAGCAATGGCAAACGGACCAATAGCTGCCATTCGCGATGGGGACATTATAAAGATTGATATAACCCAAAGGAAGCTCGATGTTCTACTGGAAGATGATGAAATTGAACAGCGGCTAAAAGAAGCTGTAAAGCCTGATAGAAAGGTTAAAGGATGGCTTTCAAGGTACATGAAACTTGCAACCTCTGCAGATAGGGGAGCCATTCTCAGATAGATGAGAATGGGTTAAGGTGGAACCATGTCAGATAAAAGGGAGATAATAAGCTACATCGCCATAATAATCATAGGAATCATTCTAGCCCAGCACATGAACGTGGTGGTTTCAGGAAGTATGGAACCTGTTTTTTACAGGGGAGATATTGTTGTAATCGAGAAAACAGATTTCTTAGGATTACAGGAACTGAATGCAAATGATTTGAAGGTTGGAGATATTGTTGTCTACCATGCCACATGGTTCAATGAACCTGTGATCCACAGGATCATTCAGATCAACCAGACATCCAATGGTACCAAGTACTTCGTTATCAAGGGGGACAACAACCCAGTTCCAGACCCTGCAGTCGTGTATCCTAACCAGATCGTTGCAAAGGTTGTAACCATCGGCAACAATCCGTTGGTTATACCGAGAATAGGATACATAACTATTTGGATAAGGGGATTGTAATTTAAACCCTTATAACTAATTTTTTTATTAATTCGTGGTTTTTGCTCTTTTTAAGTTTTTATGGATCATAATTTTAAATGAGGGGTTGAATAAACTAAAACTTGAAAAACAGTTTGGATAATATGATCTGAGGATCCATATCAATTCTTAATTAAAGATTGTTGTTTATTGCAAGATCACTGATTATTGGAATTACTAAAAAAAAATTAGAAAATAATTAATAAAAAAAGAATTCAAGTTTAAAAGTTAAAAATAATCGTTTTAAGATTTATAGGTGAATTTATGTACAGAATTCTGGAAAAAGAAGCAGTTAACGCGTTAAAAAATGCAGTCGGTGCCCTGGGATGGGAACTGCCTGATAAAATAAAGGTTGAAGAACCACCAAGCTCCGACATGGGCGATGTTGCAAGTTCCATTGCCTTTCAACTTGCAAAGGAACTTAAAAGGTCTCCAATGGAAATAACCCAGGAGGTACTTGGAAAAATTGAAACCCCATCCATTTTTGAGAAGGTGGAATCCAAGGGACCCTACATAAACTTCTTTGCAGACTACGAAAAGTTTTCAAAACTGGTTTTAGAGTCTTTAGATGAGGATTATGGAACCCTTGAATCAAAAAACACTAAAATAATCCTGGAACACACTTCAGCAAATCCAAACGGACCCCTTCACATCGGACATATACGTAACTCCATAATAGGCGATTCTTTAACGAGAATACTCCAAAAAGCGGGTTACAAGGTCGAAACACAGTACTACGTCAATGATATGGGTCGACAAATAGCCATGATAGTCTGGGGACTCTTAAACCTTGATTATGAGATGGATGAAACTGGAAAATCCGACCATGAAATTGGAAAGCTTTACTTCAATGTAAACGAGATTATGCGTGCCAAACCGGAACTTAAAGGGGAGATCAACGGCATACTCAAGAAGTACGAGAAGGGAAATGATGAAAAACTGGAAGAACTCTTTAAAGGCGTTGTGGAAAAATGTGTCCAGGGTATAAAAACAACATCAGAACGTTTGAATGTTCACCACGATGCATTCGTATGGGAGAGCACCTTCATAAAAAATGGAGACGTTGCAAGTATTTTAAAATCCCTTGAAGGTCGTATAAAAACCAACGAGGTTCCTTACCTGGACCTTGAGGAGTATGGAATAGATAAAGAGCTGATACTTGCAAGATCAGATGGAACATCATTGTACGCCACAAGGGACCTTGCATATCACCTTTACAAATCCAATAACTCTGATAAGATGGTTGATGTGCTTGGATCTGACCATAAACTTGCAGTGAAACAGTTAAGCATTGTTCTGGAGATGATCGGAGGTAAAGCGCCGGAGGTCATATTCTACGAGTTCATAACATTACCAGAGGGATCAATGTCCACAAGGCGCGGTGTTTTCATCAGCGTGGATGACCTGATGGATGAAGCCGTTGAAAGGGCAATGAAGGAGATCGAAGCCAGAAGATCCGATCTTACAGATGATGAAAAGACTGAAATCGCAGAGAAAGTGGGAATTGGAGCTATAAGGTATTTCATAGCACGTTTATCTCCTGAAAAGCATATAGTATTTAAATGGGATGAAGCCCTGAGCTTTGAACGTGGCTGTGCATCCATACAGTACTCCCATGCCCGTGCATGCAAACTTCTTGAGAAGGCAGGCATTTCAGAGGCTGTTGATCCATCTGCTGTGGAGGATTGGGTTCTTGAAGATCCCGCTGAAATTGAACTTGTTAAGATCATGTCCAAGTTCACAAATGTTATAGAGGAATCTGCACGTATAAACAGGGTCCATCCGGTTGCACAGTACGCTATGGACCTTGCAGGTGCCTTCAATAAGTTCTACAAATCCGTTCCGGTTATTGGATCTGATAAAGAGGATTTAAGACTTTTAATTGTGGATAAAGCCAGAATAACCATCAGGAACTCCCTGGAACTTATGGGAATTGATGCTCCAGATTCAATGTGAGTTGATCCCATTCAATTTTTTTTAATTCAATTTTTTGTGTGCTTTTTCATCCACTTTTTTAGTTAAAATGAGTTTTTTTCAATTTATTCGTTTAATTCGTTTTTTATTTTAAAGTAAAAAATCAATGCTTAGATTTAAATAATGATTATAATCAATATTTTCATGTTATTTTTAAAAAATAGCCTGATAAAGTATTATTAAATAAAAATATTAATTTTAATGTAAAATGAGTTTAAACACTGCAAAAAGGGGGGGTTAAAAAAGGAAGTTTTAATCAACCTTTTCAGCGAATAAAAATTTGTAAGTTTGCGGAACTTGTTCCGCTTTTTAAAGGTTATTTGAAGGGGATATTTTAATCAACCCTTTTTTAAAAGGTTGTTAGAAGGTTGTAGAGCACAGCCTTCTGTGTGTGCATCCTGTTTTCTGCCTGATCCCATATAACAGATTCCGGGCTGTTTATAACTTCATCGGTTATTTCCTGTCCCCTGATTGCAGGAAGACAGTGCATCACTATTGCATCGTCCTTTGCATGTTTAAGGAAGTCTGTGTTGACTTGATAGTCCTTGAAGTCTTCTTCACGTTTTGAAGCTTCTGCCTCATCCCCCATGCTCACCCAGACATCGGTGTAAACAACATCTGCATCTTTAAGTCCTTCCTGAATATCAGATGTTATTTCTATGTTAGATCCTGTGTTTTTGGCGAATTCCTGGGCTTTTTTGAATATTTCCATGTCTGGTTCGTAACCTGAAGGGCAAACAGCAGTCATGTCCATTCCAACCAGTGCAGCTGCAAGGAGCAGTGAGTTACAGACATTGTTTCCATCCCCCACAAATACCAGTTTAACCTTGTAGGTGCCCTTGTGTTCGTGTATCGTTAGAAGATCTGTAAGGGCCTGGCATGGATGTTCCTTATTTGTTAGTCCATTTATAACAGGTACGTTGGAGTACTCTGCAAATTTAAGGACATCATCATGTTCCTTAGCCCTTATCATGACCCCATCAACGTATCTGGTCATTGCCCTTGCTGTGTCCTCGATTATTTCTCCACGACCAAGCTGCAGGTCGTCTGCAGATAAGTATAGGCCGCTTCCACCCATATGGAACATGGCCACCTCGAAGGAGACCCTCGTCCTTGTTGATGCCTTTTCAAATATCATTGCAAGGGTTTTATCCTTCAGTGGGTGTCCCATTATAGGGTCTTTTTTAAATTTTGCAGCATTTTCAAGAATCTCGAATATGCTGTCCTGTGCATCTGTAACTGATAAAAGATGTTTCATTAACGTTCATCCCCAAAAAACCATATGGTGTTCCTTTTTAGATCTTAACTTATCTGTAAAACCTTTATTTAAAGTTTGTGTAAAAATTTTCTTGCAGATAATACTATTTTTTAAAAGCATTCCATTGAATCTACAAAAATTAATGGGTTCATTCCCCAAATTCCATCTTCAAAACACGTTCTATGCAGTCAATATCCTCTTCCAGCTTCTCCAGCTGAATTTCAATTGTCATGACTGCCTCGGACTGCAGCATCCATTTGTACAGAGCTTCCTCATTTTCAGTATCCTTCCATTCCCTTTGAAACTCCAAGGCCATTCTTTTAGATTCAGAAAGTTGTTTCAATAGTTTTTCATGTTCACCCATGTTTTCGTTGAGAAGTTCTGTGATCCCTGCTTTTATTTCCCTTTGAATCTGGTTTTTCAGGGACAGAAATTGGTGTTCCTTCTCAAGGCCATGAACTTCCAGTTCACTGATCCTACGATCCAGACCCTGAATTTCCAGTAAAAGATCCTTTATTTCATTTATAGATTGGTTTTCTGGAGTTTCTGGAAATTTCTGTATTTCATAGGGTTGCATATCCTTTAGAATTAGTTCCCTCTTGGCTGTATCCTTCTGCTTCTCAATTGAAGCCATTTCCATCTGAATATCCACAATTTTACAGCCCAGATCTTCTATAAGCTGGCAGTTTTTAAGTCTTTTTAGATACAACCTTTCAGTGACCATTTTTAATCTCACCGGAATTTTTCCGAATTTGTAGGACTTCATGGATATTATGAAGCTTTTATAATTTATGCCTTTATGAATTTCCTAGGGATTAGATGGATCTGCTTTTAAGTCGAAATTCATTTAAAAAAAATAGATGGAAATTTTAATTGATTTTAATTGAATAATTACAGATTTACTGACCTAGAATTTCTTCCATGTGCTTCATCCGTTTTTCTATGAGGGCAGCGGTTCCAACATCCTTCCTGTGGTAAACATCACCCTTAACAAATCCTGTGACACTTTCACAGATTTCTTCAGCCTCTTCTATGCTGTCACCGATTCCAACCAGGCCCAGTGCCCTTGAAGCAGATGTGTATATTTTACCATCCTGCTGGTTCACTGCTGCGTAGTAAACCCTTGCACCTGCAGCTTCTATTGCTGCTTCATCCACCTGCAGCACAGTTCCTCCCTGGGCCGTTTCAGGGTATCCGTTCGGCACCAGGTACTTGCAGACTGTTGCCTTCTTCTTGAAGTCTGCTCCCTTAAGGTTTCCATCAACTATTCCCTGGCATATGTCCACGAAGTTTGATTTGAGTAAGGGTAGCACGTTCATTGCCTCAGGATCACCGAAACGTGCATTGTACTCCACGAGTTTGGGGCCGTCCCTGCAGAGCATGAACTGACCGTATAAAATTCCCTTGTAAGGCCCAACCTCATCTTTTATGGCCTTAACTGTGTCCTGCATTATTTTAACAGATTCATCATAATTTTTACCATCTAAAAATGGTAAAAGGCCATCATTGTTTGAGTATGATCCCATTCCCCCAGTTATTGGGCCTTGATCTCCCTCGTAGGCATGAGGGTGGTCCTGTGCTGCAGGCATTGGAACAACCCTGTCCCCATCAACGAAGGCCTGAACTGTGAATTCTTCACCCACAAGTTTCTCCTCTATAACAACACTTGCGTATCCACCAATTTTGTTGTCTATTATCTCTTTGACGTAATTTTTTGCAGCTGAAGCGTCCTCAAGGTGTTCTCCCATGATCTTAACACCCTTACCCCCTGTGAGTCCAACCGGCTTTATTACTACGTCTTCTCCAAACTCTTCTATGAAATCTCCGGCTTCTTGGCTGTTGTGAAAGACCCTGTAGACAATTGATCCACCTATTTTGTGTTCCTCGAAGAGGTTCCTCATGAATGCCTTATCAGTTTCTATCCTTGCTGCTTCCCTGGTTGGACCAACACATCCTATTCCTTCAGCTTGAAGTGCGTCAACTATTCCATTTTCAAGGGGTGCTTCAGGCCCTATTACAGCTATGTCTATTTTGTTGGAGAGGGCGTATTTCTTAACGGCCTCTATGTCGTTCTCATTTGAAATCTGAAATTTTGATATTCTGGCTATTCCAGGGTTCTTTTTACTCATTATCGAGTGAAGTTCAGCATTATTTTCAAGTGCCCTACATATGGCATGTTCCCTTGCTCCGGTTCCTACAACAAGAATTTTCATGATCATAATCCTCCTTTGTTAAACATTAAATCTGTACCCTTATAAAAATAAATGTTCCAGATTAAAACCCCAATTTAAATGTTTATTTTTCTCATTATCTTGATTATGAAGAATATTTCTTTAATTTAATTGTAAAATGAGTTTAAATATTTAAAATATTTATGTGGTATGTGAAATCTAGTAAAAATATATTAAAAAAGAGTGTTTTATTAGGAAAAAATGTTAATTTTAAAAGCTTTTTTCTATTTAATCGGTTTTACTAAAAATAAGTCAAAAATGTAATGATAAATCACACTTAAAAGGATCTTAATAAAAATTAAATGGAAGGTTTTGGAAGGGAATGTTTCATGGGAACACTGAAGCCAATTCTTTGATTTCAGTCCTGAATATCCAAAACCACAATTAATTGGCGCTTAATCTACCTGTTTACCTGCATCTGGACCTGGTTGAACTGAGTAAATCTCTTCAACCTTCATGAGAATGGCGGCCTTTGGTTGGAGCTTTGTCATGACGTTTGTGGCCCATTCAACTGCTTCATCGAATATCTTCCCGGATTCAAATATTTCAACCTTGCCCTTGAACTGGTAGGGGCATTTTTTAGCATCTTTAACTACTAGTGCTGCTTCCGGGTTCTTTTCCAGGTTTTCATGGGTTTTGTGCATGTAGTTGTCCACAATGAGTATGCTCTTACTGTCCAAAGGTTTTGCAAATCCTATTGGAACCACGTTTGGCACACCATCCGGTGTTGATGTTGCAAGAAAAACCAGGTCATTCTCTACTGCTTTCATCATTTCATCTGTCATAACCATTTAAAACACCTCATGATAAATTAAAGAATTCAAATAATATAAATCTTTTGATTAAATGATTTTTAGGACTATTTTTAGTTTTGTAATGGATATTATTCTATTTTAAGAGAAAAAAATTGTTTAAATTGGTTAAAAATTGCATTTGGCCCCTATTAAAACCCAAATTTTTGGCATCATCCCTTCAATAAAAGGTAATATATACATCTAAACTCAATGATGAAATTAGTTAGAATTGATTGGGTCTTTTTTATCCAGTTGAATATCATAGTTCATCTGGATATCATTGGTTGACTATCAATTTAAAAGATCCGAATCGAATTAACGAATGAAATGAATAAATGAATTATTAAAAGGTGTTTTTATGAAGGGTGGCGAAGCCATAATCAAATCACTCACAGATCAGGGAGTAGACGTTGTTTTCGGATACCCCGGAGGGGTTCTACTTCCATTGTACGATGTAATATACGACTCAGACCTGAAACATATACTTGTAAGACATGAACAGTGCGCAGCCCACGCAGCAGATGGATATGCAAGGGCATCTGGAAAAGTAGGAGTATGTATTGGAACATCTGGTCCAGGGGCCACAAACCTGGTTACAGGAATTGCAACTGCATACATGGATTCTTCTCCTGTACTGGCAATTGCAGGACAGGTATCAACCCCACTGATTGGTAACGATGCTTTTCAAGAGGTTGACACCCTTGGAATGACAATGCCCATTACCAAACACAACTTCCAGGCCATGCACGCCGATGAAATACCCGGACTGATAAAATCAGCATTTTACATAGCAGGAACCGGGCGTCAGGGCCCTGTCCTATTGGATCTTCCTAAGGATGTTCAGGAGGAGGATTTTGACTTTGAGAAGGCCAGAGTAATGGAACTTCCAGGGTACAAGCCCACAAAAAAGGGACACCCCTTACAGGTGAAAAGAGCTGCTGAGCTCATTTTAAGTGCTGAAAAACCAGTTATACTTGCAGGTGGAGGAGTTATACTATCCGGAGCATCTGAAGAGCTCTTAAAACTTGCAGAAATCATCAACGCCCCGGTTTCAACCACTTTAATGGGAAAGGGGACCTTTCCTGAAGACCATCCATTATCCCTTGGAATGCTGGGTATGCACGGAAGAAAAAGCTCTAACTTCGTTGTGGACGACTGTGACTGCCTCATAGCAGTTGGATGCCGGTTCTCCGACAGAACAACCGGTTCAGTTCCAAAATTTGCTAAAAACGCGAAGATAATCCATATCGATGTTGATCCTGCAGAGATCGGTAAAAATGTGGATATAAACGTTCCAATAGTTGGTGACGCAAAGATCGTCATGGCAAGCCTGATAAAAACCATAACTCAGGCCAAAAATCCGGGTCAAAACACCATGGCTTGGAGAAAACACGTTGTGAACTTTAAAAAGACTTGTATGCCTCGTTTATCATTTGATGACATTCCACTAAAACCTCAGCAGGTTATAAAGGAAATATCAGAAGCAGTTACTGATGATACCATTGTTACAACGGATGTTGGTCAGAACCAGATGTGGATGGCTCATTACTTCACATCAAAAATTCCAAGAACCTTCCTTTCATCAGGGGGCCTTGGAACCATGGGTTTCGGATTCCCGGCTGCAATAGGTGCAAAGGTTGCAAAACCTGATACTGATGTTGTTGCTGTCTGTGGAGACGGAGGATTTTTAATGGTCTGTCAGGACCTTGCAACCATCAAGGAATATGATATCCCTGTTGTTGTATGTGTTCTTGACAACAGGTACCTTGGAATGGTTGCTCAGTGGCAGAAGCTCTTCTACAACGAGAGAATGTCCCACACAGACCTTGGAGAAGTGCCTGATTTCGTGAAACTTGCAGAAGCATTTGGAATTAATGCTGAAAGGGTTGAAAAACCAGGAGAAGTTCGTGAAACCCTTAGAAATGCCCTGCTTGCAGATGAACCTGCACTCATCGATGTTGCAATTGATCCTGAGGAGATACTGCCAATGGTCCCCCCAGGATGTGGTTTAACAGAGATAGTTGGGGAGTACAAGGTTGCAAGGGAAAATCCAGGGGAGATACCCTACAGGCCACAGGTAAAGGAAGGTGGTGATTAATATGGATGAACAGAGAACCCATATAATAAGTGCCCTGGTCCTTCACAAGCCAGGTGTCCTGCAGAGGGTTGCTGGACTCTTCACAAGAAGGGGATTCAACATAGAAAACATCACAGTTGGAACTTCTCAGCAGAAAGACCTTGCACGCATGACCATAATTGCCAAAGGTGATGAAAAGGTCCTGGAACAGATAACAAAGCAGCTGAACAAGTTGATTGAGGTCATTAAGGTCCGGGATCTGGATCCTGAAAGCACAGTTGAAAGGGAGCTGTGCCTCATAAAGGTCCACACACCCACAGAAAGGGTCAGATCAGAGGTTATACAGTACGCAAACATTTTCAGAGGCCGAATCATTGATGTGAGTCCTGAAAATATAACCATTGAAATCACGGGAGATCCTGACAAAATAGAGGCATTGATCGATCTTCTGAGAACCTTTGGAATCAAAGAGATAGCCAGAACAGGACCCACAGCAATGTCACGCGGTAACAAGACCATGTAGATTTTTTTAAGGGACTTTATCCCCTAAAAAATATTTTTTTATTTTTATTTTAATTTATAAGGATTAAAAAGGCTTATAATAGCTTCATAAGGAAAAATAGAGTGAATCTAAGGGTTTTGGCATGTCCATGATAAACTTTATAAATCCATCCATTAAATAATAGACCAGAATTAATTTTCTAACCTAGTGTTAAAAATCTAATGTTGAACTTCAATGGGTTGAACATTCCATTTCTAACATTCACTGAATTTCTAAAACAGGAGGAATTGTAGATGAAGATGTATTACGATAAAGACGTAGATTCAAGCGTCTTAAAAGATAAAACCGTTGCTGTAATAGGTTACGGAAGCCAGGGAATGGCACAGTCAAGAAACATGGCAGACAGCGGGTTAAACGTTGTTGTCGGTCTTAGAAAAGACGGTAACTCATGGAAAGCTGCATCAGATGTAGGTATGGAAGTCATGACTGTTGAAGATGCTGCAGAACAGGCTGATGTAATACACGTACTCATACCTGATGAAATACAGGGCAAAGTTTACCAGGAATCCATAAAAGACCATCTGGAAGAAGGAAACACCATATCATTTTCACACGGTTACAACATACACTACGGTTACATAAAACCTGCAGAAAACATCAACATAACCATGATAGCTCCAAAAGGACCAGGTTCAATGGTAAGAGAGCAGTATCTTGAAGGATTCGGAGTTCCAGGACTTGTTGCAGTTGAAAGGGATGCTACAGGAGACGCACTTCAAATAGCCCTTGCAATGGGCCAGGGAGCAGGGCTCACAAAGGGCGGTGTCCTTGAAACAACATTCAAAGAAGAAACAGAAACAGATCTTTTCGGTGAACAGGCTGTACTCTGTGGAGGAGTTACAGGACTCATAAATGCAGGTTTCCAGACCCTTGTTGAGGCAGGTTACCAGCCAGAGATCGCATACTTCGAAACATGCCATGAAATGAAACTAATCGTTGACCTGATCTACAAGAAAGGATTTGGAAACATGTGGCACGATGTAAGTAACACAGCAGAATTCGGAGGACTCATGATCAGGGACCGCATTGTAACAGATGAAACCCGTGAAGAGATGAAAAAGGTTCTTAAAGAGATTCAGACAGGCAAATTCACCAAAGAATTTGCAACTGAAAACAATGCAGGAGCCCCTATGCTCAACAGCCTCAGGAGAATTGAGGATGATCTCCAGATCGAAAAGGTTGGTGCAAAATTAAGGAAAGCCTGCGGTTTACAGAAGGACGATTAAAACTCCTTCTTTTTTTCTATTTCACATTTTTAATCCTTTAATCAAGTATGTCTAAAATTACTGCTTTTAATTTTTAAATGCTTAAATTCATTGCACAATTTATCTAATCAATTCCAGGCATTTTAATCACCAGATAAATTTAATAACTGCCTTAGATATACTTCAGCCAAATGATATTGAATTAAAACATCAGGGTGATTTTATGGTTTTTGTTGGTATGGATCACGGGACAACAGGAGTTTCATTTACAATATTAGAAGAAGAACCAGTTCATTTCAAGATTGGAAGGGAAGAACTATCATCTGGAGAAGTATCTGCCCTTGAGGAATTGTCAAAAAGGGTTGATATTGGATCCATAGATCTCATGGCCATAACCTACGCCATGGGCGACGGTATAAATGAAATAATCCCAATAGAAAATGTTAAAAATAGAGGTATAATCTCTATAGGCGGTGCCGGCAAAGTTACTGGTGGCGGAACATCTGTCTACGATGAAATTAAAAATTCAGGAGTACCAACTGTTCTCATTCCAGGACTTCATAGGAACACACCTTGTCTTGATGAAAGGTTCAGGGCAGCCTACTCCCATGCTGCAAGTCCTGAAAAGGTCAGTATATCCTACAATGCTTACCTTGAAACTGGATTCCGGAACATGATCGTTGCAGACATAAGCTCCAACAGTGTGAGCATCCTGGTTGAAGACGGGACTATAAAGGGCGCCATGGATGCCTGTGTTGGTGCTATGGGGATCATCCACGGCCCCCTGGACCTTGAGATGATCAGGGATATAGATGACGGTGAAAAAACTGCAAATGAATGTTTTTCACGTGCCGGGGCAGTTAAGGTTGCAGGTGTTGACACTAAGGTTGCCAGTGCCAAGGAGGCCATCATCAGGAAGTACCTTGAAGGCCAGAGAGAAGCTGAACTTGCCATTGAAACCATGGTCATGACAATAATCATGGAGATATGGGGCCTCAGGGGAATAGCGGATAAAATTGAGGGCATAGTGCTCACAGGTTCCATAGGTTCCATGCAGGAGCCCATTAATATCTTCCAGATGATAAAGGAGGGTGTTGAAGATATAGCGCCCGTTTTGATACTTCCTCCAACTTCAGGTTCAGTTGGAAGTGCCCAGATCGCAAAAGCTGTTTTTGAGGGTGAAAAAGATATCTTAGGTATTAAAGTTCTTTGAAGCTCATTAACACCTTTTTAACTTTTTATAACTCTTTTTAAAATGATCTAAAGGACCCAATAATTCTACAGTAGAGAAAAAAAATTCAATTTTAAAGGTCAGTTTCAAGTGTAACGAACATATTCTAGAACACTGTGATCACCGACCATAGAAAAAATTCTACAGTAGAAAGAATTTTGGGTTATAAGTTGATCTTAATTGACCAAATCCAAGAAATCCCTTTGAAAATCCAGTTCTTCCAATATTTTCCAATAAATTCTCTTAAAATATGGATGCACTACGTATGAATCTTTTAAGGAGGGGAGATAGATTAATCAATTCCTTTTTGCGTACTCCAACTCTTTAAAAATAATTCTGAATTCCACACCGTTGGTATTATCAAGTTCAATTTTTCCTTCAAGCTGTTCAACCAAACTGTTAACCAGCTGCAGGCCCAGTGTTCCTGTATTTCTAAAGTCAAAATCTCCAGGGAACCCCTTACCATTGTCTGAAATTTTTAGAACCAGATCAGATCCTTCCCTCCTCAGAAATATGTTTATCTCACCCGCACCCTCCTCTGGAAAAGCATGCTTAAGGGAGTTGGATATTATTTCAGTTATTATCAGACCAGAGGGAACTGCCGTGTTAATATCTACGTAAATCTCATCAATATCGGTTTTTAATGCAATAATTGATGGATCTTTCAGATAAGTCTGAATGAGGTTGACCACCAGACTCAGTATGTAGTCCTTGAATTGAATTTTGGAGAGGTCATTAGACTGGTAAAGTTTTTCATGCACCATTGCCATTGCTTTAACACGGGTCTGACTCTCCTTAAAAATTTCACGTACCTCTTCATTGTCTATGCCCCTTGATTGAAGGTTCAAAAGGCTGGATATTATCTGAAGGTTGTTTTTAACACGGTGATGTATCTCCCTGAGGAGAACCTCTTTTTCATGAAGGGATAATTTTATTTGGTCTTCTGCAATTTTTCTCTCGGTAATATCCCTTACCACGGCCATTAAATAATTTCCACCTTCTAAATTTAAATTATTTAATTTAACCTCTCCATAAAATAGCGCACCGTCCTTTTTTCTTAGTTCCCATTCAAAAACTTGGGGAATGCCATCTAATGCTCTATTTATGTATTTCAGAGCCTTTTCTCTGGATTTTTTATCCTGGTGATGGGGTGAAAAGAGGGTGTGAGGAGTTTCACCAATTATTTCCCCACGGCTTGCCCCATACATATCCAGGGTTTTTGAGTTACAATCCACAAATCTGTTATCTTTCATTATGATGATGGCATCATCTGCATTATCAAAAAGAGTTCGGTATTTCTCTTCACTTGTCCTTAAAGATTCTTCCATCTCTCTCTGTTTGGATTCAACATTCAGGTTGTGTATTGCAAATCCTATGTCCTCTGCAAGTTCCATTAAAAGTACTGCTTCCTCAGAATTAAAGGCATCAAACTCTTCAGAGTATATGGCCAGGCTCCCGTAAACCATTTTTTCATGCATAAGTGGCAAAGCAATTGAAGATGAAAACCCCCTTTTCAAAGCTTCATCTTTCCACGGCTTAAAATTAGGATCATGAATTAGGTTCCTCATGATATGTGGTTTTCGATTTTTAATGGCCATACCTGACGGTCCATTGCCTTCTGGCGAATCGTCCCAGGTTATCTCGATGGAGTCAAGGTAACCTTCTTCAAAGCCAGATGACGCTGCAGGAACAATATCAAAGTTCTCTTCATTGACCAACCCTATCCATACGAACTTAAAGTCCCTTGTTTTCCTGAGTATGTTACATACCCTTCTGAACAGTTCGTCCCTATTTTTTTCCTTAACAATAAGCTGATTCACATTACGTATGGATTTAAGTACAGAATTCAAATGTTTAACTTCTTGCTCTACCTTTTTGCGATTTGTTATATCTGTTATAAATCCTTCAAGAGATATTAATTCTCTTTTATCCGAATATATCCCACAACCCTGTTCCCAAACATACTTTTCCTTTGAATCCGCGGTTATAATTCTGTAGGTTGTTTTAAATGGTTTTTGAGAACTTACTCCCAATTGAACAACATTCCACACTTTTTCAACATCATCAGGATGTATAGTTGAGGAGTAGGAGATCTTCTTATTTTTTACAAGCTCTTTGGAGGTGTAACCCGTGAGTTCGTAGCATCCCTCACTTACAAACTTCATTGTCCAGTCTTCATCATTTTTGCAGCGGTAGGCCATACCTGGAAGGTTGCTCATAAGGGTTGAAAGCTGTCTCTCAGTTTCCTGAAATCTCTCAGTTAGAAGCACCGTTACTAAACCCACCAAAATAAACATAACCCCTCTTAGAAGGTCCTCTGTAAGATTAACCCCTGAAAATGGGATCATTAAATTGCTTATAATTAAAAGTATGGCCAAAATTGAGGGTACTAGTAAACCCTTCCTTCTCCACCATATGCATGCCATTATGGTGGGAAGATAGAAAAAGTGGGTGAAAACATGACCTATACCCTGTAAATGGAAATAGTAGGTTAAAATAAAGGAACTCAGCAAAAGCAGAGAAATAAAACCTATCCTGTTAAGTTCAGAACCCGAGTTCAAATCCAGTTTCATTGTAAGACTCTTTTTGATCCTTACTATTATATTTTCTGATCCTTCAGGTTGAGAATGTTCTTTCACCTGGAAATTCTAAAAAATAGTTTTTTTCATATTCAATCAAACCAATGGCGGTTCAATGAATAATTCCCATACCAAAAGAGAATGTTTAGACATCAAAGTCTTTAATTCTCTTCTGAATCTTCTAAAAATATTTATGAGTTAAACCCATGTTATTTTCAGTAAAACTATTAATGCGCTTAATTGTATGATGTTGAGACTTAAAACCGGTGTTCCCATACCAGGACCATGAAATCCCTGTCTTGAAACCAGGAAGAAGATAAAAAGCACGTTTTGCATCACTAAAAGCACAGCAAAAAGAGCCAATCCCATGCTGAAGCTGGATTTCAGCTTTCTGTAGTTTGAAATATAAATTATGAACAGTACAAGAAGCAACGCTATGTTGATTGCACCTACAAATGCAGCCACCAGGGCCAGACTGAAGTCATCGTCTGGAAATTGCGGTAGTTCCTGTGGTTTTGGTGGTTCTGTTCCGTTTATTCCCACATTTAAACCTAAATCATGAATCATTTAATCACCTGACTAATTTTCACCCATTTCATGCCATATCCTCTGAAAAATTTCGTAATTATCTTCCATCTGAGGTGTTAGAAAGTACATTGTACCATATTTCTCTCCAGATGACGTAAGGACTTTGTTTTCCTCCAAAACCTTTATGTGATGTCTTACAGTTTTGTAGTCCAGATCCAATTTTTCAGCCAGTTGATGGGCATTGTATGGTCGCTGGTGTAAGTTGTGTATTATCCTTGCTCTGTTAACACCCCCCTTAGTACCACCAATAAGCCACCATAATATTTTCTTCATGACATCACCACATGTTCTGGGAAAATAAACCCAACTAAACTGATCTGATTTTTGGGGTCACAAAGAATAAACCTATCGACTGAACTTCAAAATCAAGATTTCACAGCCTTATTTAGAACTTTACACATCTTTCTCTGAATTCTTAGTATTTTTGTCTGATCCAAATCCAAAAAGCACCTTGAACATTTTCTTAAGCGGCTTTCTGTAGATATGAATATGGATCAAAGTACCAACAACCATTAATATTGACAGCTCTGCATGCCAAAAGGTTATTGGCTGCCTTAAAGCCGTTATACCCAGTTTTATCATGAGTATTAGTAAAACTCCTGTTACTCCAGTACCAAGATAACCCCCGGTTACAAGGAGATTCCATATTCTCTTATGCTTCTTTGGTGTTAATATTCCCTTGGTGAGAAGGTAGTGGGTGAAGAGGTATCCTCCCAAGAGGAGTATGCTCACAGGAATAACATGGTACCCTGTTCCTCCATCTCCAAATAGGTTTCCAAGATCAAAACTTCCATGATCACTGGCAGAGGTTACATTTGAGGTATTCGTAACATTTGGATCTGCAGCCCCAGTATCTGAACCCGTTGACTGATCCGCCCCAGTGTCCTGATTTCCATTGGAATTAGTTGTTGTTGTTTGAGTATCCTGTGTGGGTGAGTCAGTTTCTGAAGTTGAAGTGTCTGAGTCTGTTTCACTCGTAGCTGCAGTCTGTGACAAGTCACATATCCCATCCGCATCCGCATCAATGTACCTTGGACATTGCCCAGGGTAAGGATCGTTCACAAGGCCGTATGGACAGCCAGCTGCACAGGATCCTGAAACCGTGGCTGCAGCTATAAATGGTGCTGCCCCCAATACTCCCAGCAGGCCTTCCTTCCCCTTCAACCATTGCTTAATATCCTTTATCTTAATGTTGATCTTCATGACCCTGGTCTCCTCTTTAAAAGTCCTAAAATGGCCTTTGTACCCTTCCAGTAGATGTGGAAGTGAAATACGGTGACGAGAGCCATTGTAACTCCAAATTCAACATGCCAGTACAGAAGTTGTTTGCTGATTGGGAGTGCAACACCCATGTCAAGGAGTATCAAGAGTATGAATCCTGCACCACCACAGACCAGGAAGGATATCCCGATTATGAAGTTCCAAACACTAACGTGAAGTGATTTTTTGATTAGGCCCCTCCTGTAAAGAGCGTAAGTAATTAAATAACTCCCTAAAACAGGTACTGTGGGTATTAAAATATCGTAAACCATACTATTTCCATCTTTTATTTGTTTTAAAATCTTTTTATTTAGTTTAAATTGTTGAACATGCTGATAAAAGGTGAAATCTAAAAAATAGCAAATCAAAACCTTTTCATGTTCTTTTAATTAAAATTGTTCGTTGGGTATAAAAGTAATTTTTCCAAATTTACACCCAAATCTATACCAAATCCCCTTATAAATGCTTATAAAAAATTATAAAGGCTTTAAAAAGGTTTAATAACTTTAAGACATTATTTTTATGATTTAAAATTAAAAAATAAATTTTAGAAGAGTTTTTATAAAAAAATAGTGCTAGTATGTTGGTTATGATTGGCCGTGGAAAAGCTGAAGTAGTTTTTTGAAGTCAAGATCAAGCATGATAATAATCGGTTTTTCCCTGATTATAACTGATAGAGAATTAATTCTCATGTGAATTATTTGAGGGAACCTGGTGTTTAGTGGCTTGTGCCTACGTTGGGTGAAGATGTTTGACTCCATACCCCCCCCGGAGAGCTTGATTTAAGTAACTCTTCTTGTATCAGTCCAGCCATTCTTTCATGGTGTGCATCTGGGATGTGCAGTCAAGGGAAATTGGAGTTAGGGTTGGAAAGCCTTGAGATCGGAGCGTGTGAACATCGGTTCCTTCATCATCATCCTCAACTGGGTCTCCATCGATCCAGTAGTATGGTCTCCCCCTAGGATCCCTTCTTTTCTGAATGTGTATCTTGTACATTCGCTTCCCAAGACGCGTTAACTTTATTTTATCATTTTCTGGTGATGAGGGAATGTTAAGGTTCAGGAAATCAACACCCTCAGGCAGTCCCCTGTCCAGAATTCTCTTTGCAACTCTGTGAAGGATCTTCTGGGCATGGCTGAAGTCAATATCCACATGGCCATCATGGAACTTTATATCACCCCGTGAAACCTCTAAAGAAACAGCTAAAGCAGGTACTCCATGAACTGAGGCTTCCATTGCAGCACCTATTGTTCCAGAAGTTGTTAGTTCAGACATTCCAAGGTTTTCCCCAATGTTTATGCCAGATATCACCAAGTCTGGTTTTTCACGTGCTAGCTCATAAATTCCTATTATAACCGAATCTGTGGGTGTTCCAGACACTGCGTAAGCTTCGCTTCCATCTGCAAGGTTAGTCGCAGTAACCCTTACAGGTTCAAAAAGGGTTAATGCATGACCTATACCGCTCTGCTGAGTTGCTGGCCCTACGACCTGGATCTCCCCCAGATCTTCAACTGCTTTTTTGGTGGCCATGATGCCTGAAGAGTTAACTCCATCATCGTTAGTTATGAGAATTCGCATGTTGCCATATTATATAGCTCAACCTTCAAAAACTTTACGCGGTTAAAAAAGAAATGCATTTACAGTTTACGTATACTAAATTAGAAAATAATTAATAATACCTATTGAATAATGATAATACAGGGTACGTGTATAATCATTCACCTGTACTTCAAAGGGTGAGGAAATTGGAAAAAAACAGACTTGTCAGGTTCGTTGCAAAGGTTATGGAAGAATCTGGGTTCAAGGTTTACCAGAACTTCAAAACATCTAGACACATGATAGATATTTATGGAGTTTTACCCACGGTTTTAGGGGATATGGGCGTTGTTGTAGCCTGTAAAAACTACGATGAACGATGGGAAGTTGGACTTGACGTTCTTAAGGAAATGGAGATGGTTGCAAAAACCCTTAAAGCTTCCAAGGTCGTGGTTATTACAACATCTTACTTCACCAAGAGTGCCATAAACTACGCAGGCAGAAGAAACATCAAAATAGTGGACAAGGATGGCCTTCTCACCATGGCTAAAAAATTCTCTGGAAATGCTGCTTCAATGAATGAACCCCGTGCTGATGTTATTGATAATGAATTTGAAGATGAAGAAGATTATGTTCCAGCATCAAATCCAATATCACGACCCAAATCCCGGGTGGTTACATCTGGACTGATAAACAGGGGAAAACAAAGTTTATCAAAAAAAACTGGTCAAAAAAGTGTGAGTTCAGTTGGCCCAATGATTAAAGCCATTTTAAGGAACATAATTGCCCTGATAATCATAGTATTCCTCCTGTCATCTTTTGCAGCTTATCTCATCAGCTTTGGATATAAAAACACTGCTGTTCTGGGAGTTTCAAAGATACTGTTTTCAGCAATTCTGGCATATGGAATCGTTATTTTAGTGGAAAGGGATGCAACCAAAATTCTCACGAAGGGCACAACTGTTTTCTTCGTGACCATGATAATGCACGTCATTATTATAATTCTAACCTGAGCATCACAGGGTACTAAAATGTTCCCATATGAATCACGATGCATGCATATCCATATCTTCCACAGTAAACCTATAACTTCTCTTTTTACAATTCAGTTTTTAGAAGTACTATTTTGAGTTGATAACTCGTTAATTAAAAAGTTGATCCATCATTTAACTTAAGACAACCCTTGAAGGATCGTTAAAAAATCGTTAAAAATTAATGGGCCGGACGAGATTCGAACTCGTGATCACCTCGGTGTGAGCGAGGTATCATACCCCTAGACCACCGGCCCCCATTAAAAAAGTCTACAAAAAGTTCATTCAGGAAAAATCTCTTAATTATGGTTCTGTTGAACAGCTATATATAATTTTATGGTGTTAACTAGGACTGAAAAGATGAAAAGAAGTAGGAATATTCCAAATCAATTGTAGATAAATGATTTATAAATGGATTGGGATCCTTCCTATGAAGTAGGCAATTGAAGGGAAGATTATGAGGTATATCATTCCTGTGAATGTGTGAATCTTGAATCTGTTGTCTTCATCATCTTTTCTCCCCCATGCATCCATAACAAGGTCATACTCCTCGTGGGTGTAAAATTTTTCATGGTACTCAGTTGCAAGTACCCCATGTAAAAATTTTTCAAATCCAAGTATTGAAAAGCAGGCAAATGCAGCTGCCATTATGGGAAAGGCCCCTTGTGTTGCGGGTATTATGAATCTGTAAAGTACCCAAAACCATGCAATGGGCAGTGTATCCACCAGTATGAACCCTACACAGAATCTGCGAATTGCATGTAATTTTTTAAGCCCATTCATTGAAAAGAAGAGGTACATATCGAATATGCGGAACTTTTTACTGAGACTTATGACCAGGGTCATGTACACTCCGAAAAAAAGAACCAATGCATCTTCACCTGTTAAATATGAAGAAAACGTTGTTTCAACAACCATAAAACCACCTACCTTTGTTTTTGACTGATTAAAATTATTTCATTCAAAAAAAACATAGGTCGAAGTAGATCTGAAGTTGAATTAGATCTGGTAAAAACAATATTTAAACAATGATTATTACGCATTAAATGAAACAAGCGTTTCAAAAAGTTAATAGTTTGAAAATGGGCCGGAGGAGATTCGAACTCCTGATCACCTCGTTGTAAGCGAGGTATCATACCCCTAGACCACCGGCCCTCTTTTTTGTGTATTGTGCAAATCGCTATATAAACTTTTTCCAAACTTCATCCAGTGCCCAAAAAATTCATGTGATTTGATACGTGAAGTTGGGAAATATATCTAAAACTCTGGAGAACGTGAAAAATTCTACTTTATAGCGATTTATAAAAAGTCTTACAATCTTGAGTTTAATAATCAACCTTTATAAATGTTTTGTCCATATTTTAATAGGTATTATGAAAATACTTGTAATAATACTCATTTTCAGAACCTATTATTTAAAATTGAGCTTCAAGTTTCAGTTTATAAATCTATTTATTGTACTGCGTCCAATTATATATCTGAAGAAGTAGAGGGATAAAAATGGCATTTGATGAATCAGGAAAGATATGGTTTAACGGAAAATTAGTTGATTGGAAAGATGCAAACATACACGTTCTATCTCACGTTGTTCACTATGGATCAAGCGTATTTGAAGGTATAAGGTGCTACAACACCAAAAAAGGGCCTGCAGTCTTTCGTTTGCAGGAGCATATTCAGAGACTTCTGAACTCAGGGAAGATATACAGGATGGACATACCCTACACAGTTGACGAACTCTGTCAGGCTACCCTTGACACCATAAAGGCCAACAAACTCAGAGAATGTTACATAAGGCCGATAGCATTCAGGGGTTATGCCGAACTGGGTGTTTACCCCCTGAACTGTCCAGTTGAAACTGTGATAGCTGCCTGGGGCTGGGGACAGTACCTCGGTGAAGAGGCAATTGAAAACGGTGTTGACCTGGGTGTTTCAACATGGAGGCGTATGGCACCTGACACCATGCCAAACATGGCTAAAGCAGGTTCTAACTACATGAACTCTCAGCTAGCAAAGATGGAATCCGTGATGAACGGATATGACGAGGCAATAATGCTGGACTACCAGGGAATGGTTAGTGAAGGAAGTGGAGAAAACATATTCCTGGTCAAAGATGGAGTTCTGCACACCCCACCAGTTTCATCATCACTGCTTGGTGGAATAACCAGGGATTCGATAATTGAACTTGGTGGTGACATGGGACTTGAGGTCAGAGAGGAAGCAATTCCACGTGAAATGCTCTACATCGCAGATGAGGTCTTCCTCACAGGTACGGCTGCAGAACTCACACCAATAAGATCCATAGACAAGATACCTGTAGGTGAAGGTAGAAGGGGAGAAATAACCAAAAAGCTTCAGGAAACCTTCTTCAAGGTTCTTAACTGTGAGGTTGAGGATGAGAAGGGCTGGTTATCCTTCGTGGAAGGATAAGATGTGTCATAATAAGTTAAAAGTTATAAGTTACAACTTATAACTTATTAGTTCTAAGGTTTAAGTTATAACTCCTGTTTCCTATTTTCTTTTTTTAAATAAGTTTGAAGTGCAGGGGTTTATAAACCTTAATTAAACAAATATTAGGTTTAAAAAAAAATGACGGTAAATATGGTTTAAATTTATTGATAAGTCCAAAAATTTATTCAATAAAAATTAAATTGCATCTCATATTTATTCCACTATTTTCACTGAAAAAGCTGCTCATTTTCAGTAAATCTGGCCAAGATTTTGGTACAACTTGGAGGAAATTTAGAGGAAAATAAGAGTTAATTTTCATTAAAATTTGAAAAAAAGTATTTTAAAAAGTAATTTACATGATAAATTATGAATTATGTATTCTGTTATTTAACTGAGTCTTTAAATTTCCAAACCACAAAACACTAATAGGGATAAATATTACCTTAAATATTCAGTGTAAACTTTAGATTTATAAAATGACAAAGTATCAGGCTCAATGAAATTAACTTAAACTTTTGATTTAAAACAATTGAATTAAACAAAGTTATGATAACTATCTAAAAAAAGGTGATTAAAAAATGGACATAATTTATGCAATAATACTGGGAATGGTCCAGGGTTTAACTGAATTTCTCCCTGTGAGCAGCTCAGCTCATCTAGTATTTTTCCAAGACATCATGGGGGCAGGACAAAGTGTTGCATTTGATACAGTTCTCCACATGGGTACACTGGCCGCAGTTGTTTCATTCTTCTTCAAGGACATAATAAGAATGATAAAAGCCCTTGTATCAAGCATAGCAGACATATTCCATGGGAAATTTAAGGAAGGAGTTAAAGAAGACGTTTACAAAAGACTGGTATGGCTCCTTGTTGTTGGTACTATTCCTGCAGGTTTAATGGGAATACTCCTGAAAAGTCAGTTCGAAAGTATGTTCAACTCAGTCCCGATTGTAGGATTCTTCCTCCTCGTAACAGGTGTACTTCTATGGGCTTCCGAACACCATAAAGGTGGAAATAAAGATGTTAAAGAGGTTTCATTCAAAAATGCCCTGGCAATAGGTGTTTTCCAGGGATTTGCAATAGCACCTGGTATATCCCGTTCCGGATCAACCATAGCAGCAGGTCTCTTCTCAGGACTCAACAGGGAACTTGCAGCAAGGTACAGCTTCCTTCTCTCAATACCGGCAATACTTGGAGCTGCACTGGTTCAGGCTAAGGACATAGGTGCCCTAGATATGAGCATAACAGCACTCGTGGCGGGTTTCATCTCTGCAGTTGTGTTCGGTTACCTTGCAATCAAGCTCCTCATGAAGATCATCAAAGACTGGAGTCTTAACATATTTGCATACTACTGCTGGATCGTTGGTGCAATTGCAATAATCCTTTCAACCGGGATTATTAAACTTTAGGCCTGTTTAAACTAAAAAAGAGGTATCAATCCAGATACCCGCGTCTAATTAGCAAATTAATATCTAATTTTTTATTTTTTTTATTTTTAAGAATTATTTTTTTTATTTGATAAATTTTTTATCAATAAAAACTTGACCTTACTATAGGATCCTATCTTAAAATGAAGATTATTATGTTTAAATTATTTTACAGGAGTAAAATCCCATATAAAAGTTAATCCAAGGTACGTAGTGCTGGGTAAGGATGTAAACCCACCATGTGCTCCATAATACCTCCAAAATGGCTGCAATTGCAAGTAAAATTATTATTCTCAATATCAATGGAAGAAAATCCGTTAAAATATCTTCTTTAAATTCTTTGAAGTTTTTTTGCCTTAAAAAATGGAAAAATGATCTGTAAAACTTTAAGAATGCATCCACAGACAGCATTGCAGCTAAAAATTCGAAGTAAAGGTGGAAAGATCCTCCAAGTATCAGGAAGGCCTTGATAATTCCAACCTTAACCATGAGAAGGTAGTTTACAGCACCCATCGAAGTGAAGAGTTTAAGGAATATAACCGAAACTATGGGTATTCCTGTGAATACGCAGGCTAAAGATACTCCCAAATTGTTCAGGAAGAGATGAGCTGAAACTCCACCTAAAAAAAGAACGAACTGATTGAAGATGTAGTTGAAGGCCACTGTATGGGGAAATATGAACTTAACATCCATGTATCCAAGGAAAAAACCTCCATTAAAGAAACTACGGGCTAAAAATGGTTTGAAGTAGGCAAAAATGAATCCTGAAACGTAAAGGATAACGAAGATTGTAAAAATAATTTTGGATGGTAAAAATCCTTTCAAACAGTTAACGTGTTTCAGTTTCATCTGGATCCATCCAGTGCATCATATTTGGGGATCTCCCTATGGATATACCTCGTTGAATTGGAATAATTCCCTTGAATTCATAGACCTTTCAGCCATTAATTAGGTTAAAGGCTAAAAAAATAATTTTAGAATATATCCATGCATATATCCTCTGTTTTTCTCCTTATGTCATCAACAGGCACGCCCTTGAGAATTGCAGCCATCATAGCGCCGCCAGCCCCAGCACCCTCCTTAACGAATCCTGTGGTGTAACTTCTAAGTCCAGGATTGTCGGATTTCTCAAAGGCAGGATCCACTGCAAAAACTGGTATTTCAGATATTTGACGTGAAATATGATTTATGTCCGAGGTTTCATCCTCTGCAACGAATACTGTGGTTGCAACTGCCAGTTTACCAAAATCGAATTCTGGCACAGCAGCCTTTAAAACTGCGCAGACCGCCATCATCTGGGTTCCACCTGCAAGGGTTACTGGAACACTGCTTCCAGCTGCAATACCTGCAACTGCAGGTATCATTGGATCACCAACGGCACCAACGGCTTTGAATGGCTCAGATTTCATTTCTCCTGCTTTGAAACCTGCAGCAGCCATTCCCTCATTCACAAGCTTGTGTTTCATGTCGTGGGGGTTTTCTGGTGTGCTTCCACTTATCTTATGGTCAACATCATATCCCATGGCAGTTAAAACTCCGAGGGCTGTGGTTGTACCTGCAGGTGTGCTTTCACCAATCACAATGTGTTCTGTAAGTTTTGAAAGGGTTTCACCCAGTAGTTTTCCCCTTTTGAATATGGCCTCACTGTTTGAAACTGCCCTGCCTGTTCCAATGTTTCCACCAGGTTCCTCGTTGAGCTTCAAGTAGGGGAGGTTTGGTTTTACGGCCGCACCAGCATCAACAACCATCAAGGGTATGTTTCCAAGTTCCAGAGCGGCCTTGGTTATGACTGCAGGTGTGGGTGCAGGTGCACCGTCCACAACCGTCTGGGGTATTTCAGGCAAACATCTGGGTTCACCACATACCACAAGCTCCATGTCGGCTGCAGGAGTGTAATCTGTGAGTTCTGGTGTTGCTCCTGCACCAGTTATGCCAGGTATTCTTGATGTGGTTGTGCTTGCCATTACACACAGGAATAATGAATCCTTTCCATCTAGTTCAGGCAGGATTTTTGATGATCCGTAACATTTGATTGCATCCTTCATATCTTTCACTTCCTTGAAACTAAAATTGGAAGCCCAGTAAGAAATAGTTTTCTCATTCATTGAAATGTGAAGGATCAGAACATTTAAACCAGTTATTTCGTTGAATTAACTAATTTTACTCTTTAAAATAAAAAAAAATAAAAAAATGGGAAGATTGGTTTTTTGTTTCTACTTCCTTCTTGGCATTACAAATCCAGTGAGTAACACGAGTAATGCGGTCAGTAGCATTCCAATTGGAAGGCCTGTTTTCTGCATTGGTACTGTTGCAGCTCCAACACTTGAGTAGGTACTTGAACCGGCACTAGTTGAACTACCTGAACCATTGTCAGGAGTTACGCCACCACCACCAGACTGTGACTGCTGTGCATCGATTGATGCTGATGATGAGCCACCCTCAATGTTTGGATCGTAGGTCAGAGAAGTCACACTAGCATTGTTGGTTATATTTCCAACCTGATCCACAGTAGATGTGATGTTGATCCAAGCAGTTTCACCATTCTTAAGGTCACCTATGGTCCATATGCCAGTTACTGGATCGTAAGTTCCAGTACTTGCAGCGTATTTCACAAAGGTCATGCCCTGCGGTAGTTTATCAGCCACTTGAACACCAACAGAAGTGTCTGGTCCATGGTTGTTCACTATCAATGTGAAGTTGACTATGTCCTTAACCACAGGTTTGGTGTTGTCCACTGTTTTGGTAAGTACCAAATCAGCAGATGGCACGTAAATGCTTGCACATGCAGTCTGTGATTCCTGAGTGAACTCATCCTGTGTTTCAGTGGCGTTATTTGTTACGTTAGTTCCGGCCATATCCGAAGTTATAAGTCCAGTTATATTCAGAGTTGCTGTTGCACCATTATCCAACGTTCCAACAGTCCACACATCCCCAGAAATACTTCCCTGAGAAGGCGTTCCAAACGTGAACCCACCAGGCAACACATCAGTAACCACAACATTATGTGCGGCATTCGGACCGTTATTTGTCAGAGTAATGGTAAAAGTACCAGTTTCACCCACATTCACAGGCCCATTACCAGTCTTAGTTATGGTAACATTAGCCATTGGATTAACCACAATACTTCCACATGCCGTCTGAACTTCTCTATTGATTTCATCCTGTGTTTCAGTAGCCTGGTTGTTGATGGTATTTCCTGCCATATCAGAAGTTATAAGACCACTAACAGTCACAGTTGCACTATCACCACAAGCCAACGTTCCAACAGTCCACACATTACCAGAAATACTTCCCTGAGAAGGCGTTCCAAACGTGAACCCACCAGGCAACACATCAGTAACCACAACATTATGCGCAGTGTCAAGTCCATTGTTGTGCAGAGTAATGGTAAAACTACCAGTCTCACCCACATTCAACGGCCCATTACCAGTCTTAGTTATGGTAACATTAGCTGTTGGAATCACAGTCAACGTATTAGAACCCGTAGATCCTAAATATTGGCCATCCTGAGCAAAGG
>JABNAD010000348.1_pt1 | contig 31058 bp, 30 predicted proteins | sample 7240381 | NCBI WGS metagenome assembly JABNAD01 (sample SAMN11332834, study PRJNA596920) | anaerobic digester metagenome | biome: digested sludge; isolation source: digested sewage sludge-derived enrichment culture grown on H2/CO2 | place: Germany: Goettingen
CTACGAGATGATGCACTGCAAGAGGGGGGATATTCTTCTGTACCCTTTGACAGTGAAGGGGTTGCAGGAAGAAATAAGGCTGTTATAGAAGGGGGATTTTTGAAAACCTTGTTATATAATCTGAAGTCGGCAAAAAAAGACGGTGTTATGTCCACCGGGAATGGTTTTAAAGCAGGATTGACTGCCCCTGTGAAAACGGCGTGCACCAATTTCTATATTCAAAAAGGAGAAAAGACATTAGAGAATCTTTTCTCTCAAATGGAGAATGGTCTTTTTATTACTGACTTTATGGGACTTCATGCGGGAACCAATGGGGTTTCGGGGGATTTTTCCCTATCAGCAGAAGGATTTTTGGTGGAAAATGGTAAAATAACAAGACCTGTGGAGCAGATTACCGTTGCAGGGAATTTTTATACCCTTTTGAAAGATATTTTGGTAGTGGGAGAGGACCTGTATTTCGCAGCAGGGGGGAAGGGATCTCCCTCGGTTTTGGTTCGGGGAATGGCGGTTGCAGGAAAGTAACTGGTTAGGTTTCATATCAAAATATATAAAAACAGAAAGGATGTTTATAAAATTGATTTGTAAACATCCTTGACTTTTGATGGTTTTTCTGTGCTGAGTTTTCATGGAGCTGTTTCATTATTCAATCATGGTATCTAGCTTAAAACGCGTTTATCAAACAAAAGCGAACGGGGCTATGAGATGGATTATGTTAACCGTAGATCTAAAAGGCGTGGTTGTTTAAACACTAGGAACATGATAAACTAAAAAGAAAGCTTAAATAAGCATAGGAGGAACTGCATGGAGGCGATGAATTCTTTTGCTACAATGGGCTCTTTGTTAATGGTAGTTGTAGCCGTTGTGCGCTTTGGGTTAGGGGTTACACTAGCCGTATTAGCTATAAAATGTATGTTGAAGTACCTGAGAAATGATAAGTAGATTCAAAGAAAGGGCATCCCGTTTTATGTACGAGGATGCCCTGGTTTTTTATAAAATGTCCTATGGTCTTAATTGAAAAAGATTACTGCTCTAGCTTATCGGCAAATTCCTCCAACTGCTTTAACAGCTGTTCCATATCTTTATTTGCACCGCCCTTGTTTTGATTGATAATACGGTTGAGACGTTGGTTTGCCAAATCAAGCTGATTTGCCAAATACAGTGCACGCTTTCCGCCGGAGGATACACCTCTTTGCTGAGGATATTCTTTTGGCCTAACGGGGATTTTAACACCCTCAGCCAATAGAATCCCTGTTGCCAAGTCATAGCAAGCACCGCTATAGGGGGCAACAGACTGGAGCTGATAGTCTTCTTTTAAACAGCGAGCAAATTCATCTGCAACAAGGTCATCTCCGTGAACAACAAATACTCTTTCGGGTTTTGGCTCAAAATGATTAATCCAGTTAAGCAGACCCTTTTTATCGGCGTGGCCGCTGACACCAGCCAACTGTTCAATATGGGCATTTACGGTAATGGTTTCACCGAACAGACGAACCTCTGTAGCACCTTCCACAATAATTCTGCCTAGGGTTCCCATGGCTTGATAGCCAACGAAAAGGACGGTGCTTTCTTTTCGCCATAAGTTATGCTTTAAATGATGACGAATGCGTCCTGCTTCACACATGCCTGAGGCAGAAATAATTACCTTTGGGGCTTTATCAAAGTTAATTGCCTGAGAATCCTCAGGAGTTACAGCGGTAACCAGTCCGTTAAATTCCAGTGGATTGATTCCGCTTTTCACAAGTTCCATGGCCTTAGTGTCATAACAGTCCATTCGGTTTTCTGTGAAAATTTTCGTTGCCTCTATGGCAAGGGGACTGTCTACATAAACCTTGAAATTCTCATGGTTTTTAATCAGACCTCTTTCTTTGATTTCTCGAATAAAATACAGCATTTCTTGGGTTCGACCAACGGCGAAGGCCGGTATTACTAAATTTCCACCACGGTCAAAGGTTTCTTGAATATGCCTTGCCAATTCCAAAACATAATCAGGCGGCGGGTTATGCAGTCTGTCACCATAGGTGCTTTCCATAATGACATAGTCAGCTTCCTTGGTATAGCGTGGATCATGGATGATGGGCTGATTGAGATTACCGATATCTCCGGAGAATACCACTTTTTTGGTAATTTCCCCTTCGGTCAGCCAAACTTCAATACTAGAGGAACCCAAAAGGTGGCCAACATCGGTAAAGCGAATGGTAATCCCTTGGGTTATGGGAATTTCTGTTTCATAATCGCAAGCATGAAAGAGAGAAGAAACAGCAGAGGCTTCCTCGGTGGTATAGAGGGGTTCAAAGGGGGCAGTTCCAGCCCTTTTTGCCTTTCGGTTTCGCCACTGGGCTTCAAATTCCTGAATATGGGCGCTATCTAAAAGCATTATACGACAGAGGTCTGTGGTTGCTTCCGTTGCATAAATCTGGCCACGGAAACCATTTTTGTAGAGAAGGGGCAAAAGCCCTGAATGGTCAATATGAGCATGGGAAAGAAATACGTAATCAATTGCAGAAGCAGGCACGGGAATTTCTTGATTCTCATAAGTATCTCGTCCCTGTTCCATGCCGCAATCAAAAAGAATGCTTTTGCCGCAGGCTTCGATATAATGACAGCTGCCAGTTACCTCATGGGCGGCACCTAAAAACATTAATTTCATATGATTCCTCCTTTAGCGTACAATTTTTTGCAGTTCGTTTTATCTTTTTAGTATATCCCCATTTTTTCACAATGACAAGACGGTACTTTTTTTGTCAAATTTATATTGGGGGTGTCGAAAACGCCTGTATTTTTGTATGGAAACAAATGGACAAGTGGTATATAATAAAGTAGACTAATTGGGTGAATAAAATGAGAGTGCACAGAAAGAAAGGGGCTGATATTATGGAAATAACAGAGCTGTATGATATATTTCAAATCGTGAATGGCGAACATTACGACCCTCATAGAGTGCTAGGGATGCACGAAATTGAACTGGACGGAGAAACTGCCGTTGGCGTAAGGGCCTTTTTACCTGATGCACAAAAAATTACTGTAATTGATATGAAAAATAAGAAGAAGCAGTATCCCATGACCAAAATTCATGAGGATGGCTTCTTTGAAGTTTTGCTATGGGATCGTAAGGAATGGTTTCGCTATATGCTGGAGTATACCAATAGCAGCGGCATTACATGGCAGAGCTATGACCCTTATTCTTTTTTGCCCACCATCTCTGAATATGACAGATATTTATTTGGAGCTGGAAATCATTATGAAATTTATGATAAGATGGGGGGGCGGTTAATAACCCATGGTGGGACAAGAGGCGCAGCCTTCACCGTTTGGGCGCCCAGCGCAAAAAGTGTAAGCGTCATTGGCAATTTTAATCAATGGGACAGTCGCCGCCACCCCATGCGACGTCTAGGGGTATCAGGCGTTTGGGAACTTTTTATTCCCGGTTTGATGGAAAATGATCAATATAAGTTTCATGTAATTCAATGCGACGGAACACCTGTTGATAAGGCTGACCCCTATGGTAGATATGCCCAGGTTCGCCCGGAAACAGCATCTATACTTTATCATACCAAAAGATATAAATGGCACGATAAACGCTGGCTTACTGCAAGAAGCAAGAAGAATCTTTATGCTATCCCCATGAATGTGTATGAAGTACATTTGGGATCTTGGATGAGAGTACCGGAAGAAGGCGACCGCTTTCTTAGCTATGTGGAGCTTGCAGATAAGCTGATCAGATATGTAAAGGAGATGGGCTATACTCATATTGAACTTTTACCTGTTCAGGAGCACCCCTTTGATGGAAGCTGGGGGTATCAGGTTACAGGATATTTTGCACCCACAAGTCGATTTGGCACGCCTGATGAATTTAAATTTTTTATAGATACCTGCCATAACAATGGTATCGGGGTGCTTTTAGACTGGGTACCTGCCCATTTCCCCAAGGATTCCTTCGGCTTGGGACGCTTTGATGGAACTGCTTTGTATGAACATGCTGACCCTCGTCGGGGTGAGCACAGGCAGTGGGGCACATATATGTTCAACTATGGCAGAAAAGAGGTCAGCAACTTTTTAATCAGCAATGCCTTGTTTTGGCTGAGGGAATATCATATTGATGGGTTAAGGGTGGATGCTGTGGCTTCCATGCTTTACCTTGACTTTGGCAAGGAACCAGGGGAATGGACCCCAAATCAATATGGTGGTACTGAAAATTTGGAGGCCATTGAGTTTATTAAGCATATGAATTCCATCATCAGGGAAAAAGAGCCCAGTGCACTTATGATTGCTGAGGAATCCACTTCGTGGCCCGGTGTTACTAAGGATCCCAGAGAAGGCGGTTTGGGCTTTACGCTAAAGTGGAATATGGGGTGGATGAATGATTTTCTGTTTTATATGAAAAATGACCCCTTATTTCGTAAAAATCATCATAATCGCCTGACCTTTGGCATGGCTTACCATTATTCTGAAAATTTTATGCTTGTACTTTCTCATGATGAGGTGGTGCATGAAAAAAGCTCTATGGTTGGTAAAATGCCTGGGGATGAATGGCAGAGGTTTGCAAATCTACGCCTTGCCTATGGCTATATGTATGGGCATCCCGGTAAAAAGCTGCTGTTTATGGGGGGCGAATTTGGTCAGTATCATGAATGGTGCGAAGCGAAAAGCTTGGATTGGCATTTGTTGCAATATGCAGACCATCAGCATATGCAGGCGTATGTTCGTGAGCTGAATCAGTTTTATTTAGAGAATGATGTTTTTTGGAAAGAGGATTTTGATCCCCATGGGTTTAAGTGGATTGATTGCGATGACAGAGATGCTTCTGTTATATCTTTTATACGCCGCAGTGAGGACAAAGAGGTTTATTGCATTTGCAACTTTACCCCTAATCTTCATACCCAGTTCCGATTGGGTGTGCCAAATAAAGGGAAATACCGAGAAATCTTCAACAGCGATAATCTTATTTTCGGTGGCAGCGGTGTGATGAACAGCGGAGAGATCCTTTCTGAGGACGTTCCGTGGAACCATTACAGCCAGAGTGTCTCAATTCAGGTACCACCCTTGGGAATTTTAGTTTTCAGTCCTTTGGAGGTGGAAAAGGAAAAAACAGCAAATAAAGTAAAAAAATAGCTTCGGATATCAATATATAGTATGTTTCCTCAAAACCGTTGTAGAAGATATAGAGGGCGTGTATATTTTCTTAGAAAAATAGAGGTCTTTATATTGACGGGTGTTGCTTTTTTGTGTATAATTCTAAAATGTATGGTAGAAAGGCGAATCTGGCGTCCTTTTATCATAGGCAACAACCGAATCTCGCATCTGGAGGGAGGGAAATTCATGTCGGAGGTAAAAGTTAAAGAAAATGAATCCTTAGACAGCGCACTGCGTCGTTTTAAGAGAACGTGTGCCAGAGATGGCATCATGGGCGAAGTTCGCAAAAGAGAGCATTATGACAAGCCCAGCGTTAAGCGCAAAAAGAAATCCGAAGCCGCAAGAAAACGTAAATTTAAATAATTCTATACGGCGAAGAGGGATGATGATATGTCATTAAAAGAGCAACTTTTTGCAGATTTAAAAACTGCGATGAAAGAAAAGGATTCTGTGCGAAAGGATACAGTTCAGCTGATCCGTTCGGGCATCCTTCAGATCGAAAAGGACAATAAAGTCGAGTTGGATGATGACGGCGTGATTGAAGTAATCACTAAGCAGCTGAAAAGTAGAAGAGATTCCCTTCCCGAATTCGAGAAGAGCGGAAGAACAGATCTACTTGAAAAACTCAATCAAGAGATTGAAATTTTGTTGGGTTACCTTCCAGAGCAATTGAGCGAAACCGAAATCCAGACGATCGTTGAAGAAGCCATAAAAGAAACCGGTGCCTCCTCCATAAAAGAAATGGGTAAGGTTATGTCGGTGATTACACCGAAGATAATTGGGCGGGCCGATAATAAAATCGTTGGCAGTTTTGTAAAGAAAATGCTCCAGGGCAATCAATAATCAAGGCATAAATAGAAGGACCTGTTGGTTTAAACCGACAGGTCTTTTTCTTTTTGTCAAATTTGTTTAAAAAATAAAGAGTTTTTTGTACGAAAAATAATACGGTTTAACTTGACTTTGAATTTATGCGTGTTATAATTGCTTTAATTAATTAATGCATAACCGCATATATGTATTAAAGTAGCGGTTAACTTTTTGGGGGAGTGGTATAATGAAAAAGAATAAAATACGTTTGGTTGCTGCGACTGCTATGGCGGCTATGGTAATCTCTATGACAGGCTGTGGCGGTGGAAGTAAAGCTGAAAAGCCCGCAGAGGATAGTGCTGAAGGAAAAACATACAAAGTCGGAATCATGCAGTTGGTGGAGCACCCTGCTCTGGATGCAGCTACCCAAGGCTTTCAGGATAAGCTGAAAGAGCTGTTGGGGGATTCGGTGACCTTTGATGTGCAAAATGCCCAAGGGGAAAGTACAAATTGTACGACCATTGCAACAAAGTTTGTTTCAGACGACGTTGATTTGATTATGGCAAATGCAACCGGTGCAGTTCAGGCGGCAGCTGCGGCTACATCAGAGATCCCTATTGTGGGTACATCGGTTACGGACTTTAAAACAGCAGGTGTTGTTGAATCGAATGATGCACCAGGCAGAAATGTTACAGGGGTTTCCGACTTAACACCCATTGATGAGCAAATCAAATTATTGCAGAAGGTTTGCCCCGATGTAAAGAAGGTAGCAATTGTATATTGCAGTGCAGAGCCAAACTCTATTTTCCAGTCTGAATTGGCACAAAAAGCCTTGACAGAAGCGGGAATTGAATTCAAAGAGTATACAGCGGCAGATTCCAATGAAATTCAGGCTGTTATTACAAAGGCAGTGAGCGAATGTGACACAGTATTTATTCCCACAGATAATACGATGGCAAGTAATATGGAGATTGTCAAAAATGTAACTGTGCCTGCTAAAATCCCTGTTTTTGCAGGAGAAGAAGGTATGTGCAAATCCGGCGGATTGGCAACATTGAGTATTAGTTTCTATGAGTTGGGTCAGAAGGCTGGCCAAATGGCATATGATATTTTGGTAAATGGTGGAGACCCTGCAACAACACCCATCGGTTTTGTTTCCGATAATATTGTTCCAAAATATAATGCGGAGATCGCAAAAGCTTTAGACATCACAATGCCTGAAGGTTTCGAAGCAATTCAGTAAATAGAATATTACAAAATATAAAAGGCAGAGCGGGGCAGATTACTGACCGCTCCCTTTTTTCTACTTAAGCATTCCAAAGAGAAAAAATGAAAATGGGGGAATTAAAATGAATGTGATGGCTTTGATGAAGGCATTACCTGGTTCTGTGGCACAAGGGCTCATTTGGGGTCTTTTGGCCATAGGGGTTTATATTACGTATAAGGTTTTAGACTATGCGGACCTGACCGTGGATGGTAGTTTATGTACTGGTGGCGCTGTGGCGGTAATGATGATGCTAGGAGGATATAATCCTTATGTGGCCCTAATTTGTGCGGGGATTGCAGGTATGCTGGCGGGGTTGGTTACAGGGGTTTTCCATGTAGCTTTTGGTATTCCTGCCATTTTATCAGGAATTTTAACCCAACTTGGTTTATATTCTGTGAATATGCGTATTATGGGGAAATCAAATCAAGCAATCAGTGTGGATAAATATAACTTGATTTTAAGCTTGCGAGACATTCCCAAAGCAGTTATTGTTTCGGCAATCTGCTGTGCTGTTGTAATCATAATATTATACTGGTTTTTCGGAACGGAGTTGGGTCGTGGAATCCGTGCCACAGGAAATAACGAAAATATGTCTAGAGCTCAGGGCATTAATACAAAGGTGATGAAGGTAATTGGCCTGATGATTTCCAATGGATTAGTGGGCATTGCAGGTGCATTATATGCCCAGTATCAAGGCAATGCTGACGTGAATATGGGACGTGGAGCCATTGTAATCGGTTTGGCGGCAGTTATTATTGGCGGCGTTTTATTCGGCAGAATATTTCATAACTTTGCATTCCGTTTGGTTGGGGTTATTTTTGGCGCAATCCTATATTTTGTTGTTATTACCATTGTATTGCAACTTGGTTTGGAAACAACGGATTTAAAATTGGTGAGTGCTTTGATTGTAGCTGCATTCCTGGCAGTACCATATTTAAAGGGTCAACATTTTGTGAAGAACGGAAAAAAGGGAGGGAAGGCAAATGCTTGAGTTAAAGGAAATATATAAAACCTTCAATCCCAATTCACCCAGTGAGAAAAAGGCCTTAAACGGCTTGAATCTTACATTGGATCAGGGAGATTTTGTGACAATTATCGGTGGTAATGGCGCCGGGAAATCCACTATGTTAAATGCCATTTCCGGTGTATGGCCAATTGACAGTGGTGAAATTATAATTGATGGGGTGAATGTGACGAAGCTTCCTGAGCATAAGCGGGCATTGTATTTGGGTCGTGTGTTTCAAGATCCCATGACAGGGACGGCGGCGGATATGGAAATTGAGGAGAATCTTGCGTTAGCTTACCGCAGAGGGCAGTCCAGAGGCCTACGTTGGGGTATTACCCAAAAGGAGAGAGGAGAATACAAGGAGCTTTTAAAAACCTTGGATTTGGGCTTGGAAACACGCCTCAGGGCAAAGGTTGGTTTGCTTTCCGGCGGGCAAAGACAGGCGCTTACGTTATTGATGGCAACGCTGAAAAAACCCAAGCTGCTTTTATTGGATGAACATACGGCGGCTTTGGATCCAAAGACAGCAGCAAAGGTTTTGGAGCTTTCTGACCGCATTATTGGGGAGCATGGTTTAACTGCCCTGATGGTTACCCATAACATGAAGGATGCCATTGCCCATGGAAATCGTTTGATTATGATGAGCGATGGACGCATTATTTTGGATATTAAAGGCGAGGAGAAAAAGAAACTGACTGTGGAGGATTTATTGCAGAAATTCTCTGTGGCAAGCGGCAGTGAGTTTGTAAGTGACAGAGCGCTGTTAGGCTAATCACACAAAATGGTTGTAATTTCTTGACTAGAAGAACAATCATTTATGGCATGGTAAGGGCTTGGAACAAAGAGAACCAAAGTAATTGATAAAGCGCGATTTCTTTCAAAAAGAGGTCGTGCTTCTTTTTTTGAATGAAACAATTTTTCATTAAAATTTGTTGTGCAAAGGAGGATAATTTATATAACGGATGATATGAGAAGCCATGCAACATTGATAGACAAGGTATTTCTTGGCGTTTTCCCGCATAATGTAAACAAACGGTTTTTCGGATGGTGATAGTATATGGATTTACGAAGGGGCGTGTCTGAGGCTTTAGACTTGCCAAAGGAAATCATGCTGGATTTACCGTTGATTTCCTTAATGGGTCGAGAGGAAATCACGATTGAAAATCATAAAGGAATATTGACTTACGGAGAGGAGAGCATTCGCATTGGCACAAAGGCGGGCACTTTATGTATCCGAGGGCAAGATTTGGGGCTGAAGCAACTTACCACAGATGTATTGGTGATTACGGGGAAGGTGGTTGCTTTGGAATTTTTGACCTGATGGGGTGAGGATTTTGTTTCTGGCATTATGGTATTATTTCCGTGGATATGTTATCATAAAAGTAAACGGTTTTGCCGCAGAGCGGTTTATGAATATGCTTTCCTACCGTGGAGTATATTTATGGGATGTGGAAACCAAAGGCGCTGGGGTGCTTATAAAGGCACCTATGGGAAGTTTGGATACCCTTTCCATGTGTGCGGAAAAAACCGGATGTAGGCTTGAGGTTCAAGGATATGGTGGGTTTCCTGCAAAAGCTCGACGCTTTCATGGGCGACAGGTTTTGACAGCGGGGATACTGCTGTTTGCCATTGGGCTATATTTTCTTTCATCCTTTATTTGGGTTATTAAAGTGGAGGGGAATGAAAGAGTAGCTAAGGAAGATATTCTGACCTATTGTCAGGAGTTGGGGCTGAAGCCTGCTGCGTGGAAGAGAGGAATCAGCACCGAAAAAATAACAAAAGACATATTAATTCAGTTTCCGGATATTTCTTGGGTCAGTGTGGGTATTAAGGGCACGGACGTAACCATTAAGGTGGCGGAAACCATTCAAAAGGCTGAAGTGGTGGATAAGGAAACACCTTGCGATATCATTGCAAATACAGATGGTGTCATATTAAAAATCACTGCGGAAAGAGGAACGCCCAAGGTGAAAGAGGGCGATGTGGTAAAAAAAGGAGATGTCTTAATCTCATCTGAGGTTTTAATTGGGCTGGAAGGTGAGGAACAGCATACAGAATATGTGGCTGCTGAGGGTGTGGTTACGGCTAAAATTTGGCAGCAACTAACGGAGGAACTGCCTCTTTCCTATGACGAAAAGGTATATACAGGAAGTACAAAAACCAATCATGTTTTAAGTTTTTTTGGCCAGGATGCAGACTTTATTCGTCCATCTTTGGATGATACTGAAGCTGATGTTGATGTGCTTTTTCAAAAAGATTTAGCTTTGGGTGATTTTAAAATACCTATTTCTTTAAAAAAAGAGCAATATAATCTATATACCCTTGAAAAAAGAAGTCGCACGGTTGACGAAGCGAAGGCAGAACTTGAGGAGATACTGAGAAAAAAGACAGAGCAAAGTGTCAGTGTATATGGTAAAATAGAAAAAATTGATGTGAAATACAATGAGTATACCGATTGTGTTCGGGCAACGGGGCAAGCGGAATTGACAGAGAGAATTGATGAAAAACGAAACGCAGAGAAAGGGCGGGATGCCGTAGATGGCACAGACGGAACGAACGATACAAATGGACAATAGGGCGATGCTGTCTGTTTTTGGACAGTTTGATGCAAATATAAGAAAAATAGAAAAAGAATGGAACGTTAAGATTGTAAACCGCGGAGATGATGTGAAAATCAGCGGAGAAGAAGAAAATGTGCATAAAGCTTGGAGTGTAATGAATTCCCTTGGGGCTTTGGCAAGAAAAGGCGAAGAGATTACCGATCAAAATTTAAATTATTTTATTACAGCCGCTGATGAAATGAATTTAGAAGAGGTGGAAAAGGTTTATAACGATTTGGTTTGCATCACTGCAAATGGAAGACCTTTAAAACCGAAGACCTTAGGCCAGAAAAAATATGTGGATTTAATAAAAAATAATACTGTGGTGTTTGGCGTGGGACCTGCGGGAACGGGCAAGACATATCTTGCTATGGCCATGGCAATCACTGCATTTAAAAATAACGAGGTCAGCAGAATCATATTGACCCGCCCTGCCATTGAAGCGGGAGAAAAGTTAGGTTTTTTACCAGGAGATTTACAGCAAAAAGTAGATCCTTATTTAAGGCCCCTTTATGACGCTCTTTATGAAATTATGGGTTCTGAAAATTTTTTGAAAAATATGGAGCGGGGACTCATTGAAGTTGCCCCTTTAGCATATATGCGTGGTCGTACCCTGGATAATGCGTTTATTGTTTTGGATGAGGCACAAAATACAACGCCAGAGCAGATGAAGATGTTTTTAACACGTATTGGATATGGCTCCAAAGCCGTAATCACTGGGGATCTGACCCAGATAGACCTAACCGAAGGGAAACGTTCGGGGCTGATGGAAGCAACCAAAATTTTAACGGGTATTGATGGAATTGGTATGATAACATTGACCAATAAAGACGTGGTGCGGCATCCGTTGGTACAAAAAATCATTCTGGCATATGAGAAACTGGAGACCAAGAAGCGGAGTGATCTGGATGGAAAAAAAGACAAAAGAGGTAGATATTAAGCGATATCCCCAGTGGGTTTTGCTGGGAGTTGCTTTTGTATTGACTGTGCTTTGCATTGGCATGAGTCCCTATGGGAAATACGAAGAAATCGTTCAAGTTGGGGATGTGGCAATAAAACGATATGTTGCCCCTCGGGATACGGTGGATGAGGTCACGACAAACAAGCTGCAAACAGCAGCGGCAAACAGTGTTGGACCAATTTACAAAAATGATATCACAGTTGAGGCAAATAGCACCAAGCAAGTCAATGATGTTTTTCAAGAACTTAATGAAGTAATACTGGCAATGAAGGATGGGGATGACTTTTATCAAAAGGTAAAGGAGGCATCCCTAAAGCTGCCTGTGGTGCTAAGCAATCGGCAATTGGCAGCGTATCAGGCAATGCCCCTGTCAAACCGCATTCTATTTGCTGAGGACTGTGTTGGGGTACTCAACCAGATTTACAGCGGAGGCCTATCGGCGGATGAACTGGAGCATGCCAAAGAGAAGGTAAGGGACGGGGTTGGTGCAACCCCTTGGAGTGAAGATTTAAAGGGGATGGCATATTCGATTGTCTCCACAGCGCTAGATCCAAACTTAGTTCTGGATGAAGAGGCCATGGATGCCATTAAAGAGCAAAAGCGCAATGAAGTAAGTGAGGTTCTCATTCGTAAAAATCAGAAAATTGTGGATGAAGGAGAAATCATAACCCAAGATATTTACGATAGACTGGTTGCATTAAAACTGATTGGAGATTCTCAACATGGTGACAGCCTTCTGCCCTTTTTGGGAAGTTGTTCCATTGTGATATTGCTTTTTGGCGCTGTAGGGCTTTTCTTTTTCTGGAATAAAGGAGCTGCCATTTTAAAAAAGAATGAAATCAGAATGTTGTTTAGTGTATATGTCCTTATGATTCTTCTTTGCAAGGCTATGGCGTTATTGCACTATTACTCCTTAATTCCATTATCTTTGTTTGCAATGCTTATTAGCATTTTAATCGGCCGGCGTATGGCTCTTTTGATGAATTGCTTTTTTTCCATCATTGCCTGCATGATTGTCAGCGGGGATGTAGAATTTTTATCCTATGTTTTAATCAGTGGTTCTTTTGGTGCGTTGCTGATTCAAAAGACTGAAAAGCGTACATTAGTTGTGCCTGTTGCAGTAGGTATGGCGGTGGTGAATCTGGTAACAATGCTTTCAGTAGGTCTTTTTTTCAGAGATGGTTATACAACCCAGCTTATCATAGCTTCCGCTTTTGGTGCTTTGGTGGGATTGATTTCCGTTGTGGTAGTTGTGGGAAGTTTACCTTTTTGGGAGAGTGTATTTGAAGCAAATACGCCTTTGCGTCTTTTGGAATTGACCAATCCCAACAATGAGCTTTTACGTAAGTTGATGATTGAAGCGCCAGGTACATATCACCATAGTCTGATTGTGGCAAATTTGGCGGAGACGGCAGTTTATGAAATTGGTGGAAATACGGCTTTGGCTAGAGCAGGAGCATACTATCATGACGTAGGAAAGTTGAAATATCCCATGTTTTTTGCTGAAAACCAAACAGGTCATAACCCCCATGATGATATTGAACCAAAATCCAGTGCCCGCATCATTACCCAGCATACTAAGGCTGGTGTGGAGATGGGAATGGAATTTGGTCTGCCTAAGGTTATTTTAGATATTATGAAAGAACACCACGGAACGACGGTGGTGAAATATTTTTATTTTAAGGCATTAAAGGTTTACGGGTCTGAACATGTAAATGAAGGGGATTATCGCTATGATGGGCCCATTCCTAAAAGCAGAGAATCCGCAGTGGTGATGCTTGCAGATACAGTGGAGGCGGCTGTTCGTGCTATGCTGGGCAGCGGAAAGACCTTGGAAGAAGTTGAAGGAGCCATTTATGGTCTGATTAAGGACAAGTTGGATGACGGACAATTAAACCGTAGTGGCTTAGCCATTCATGAATTGGCTAAAATACAAAAAGCCTTTTTTAAGGTTTTCCACGGCATGTATCATGAGAGGGTCAGCTACCCGAAAAAGGAAGAAATCGAAGCGGCATCCCATAAGACTGATTTGGGAAAAGAGGAGAAAGATAGTGACAATATTGATTGATAATCGAACGGAGGAGGCTTTTTCCTTAGAGTTTTCTCAAACGATAGAAAAAATAATCGCAGATGCTTTGGCTTATGAGGGGTTTCAAAAGCCCTGTGAGGTCAGTGTATCCATTGTGGATAATGAAGAGATTCATCAAATTAACAAGCAGTTTCGGGATATTGACCGTGCCACTGACGTTTTGAGTTTCCCTATTTTGACGTTTGAAGAGGGGGAAATGCCCGATTTAAATGAAAAAGATGAGGTGCTTTTGGGGGATATTATTATATCCTTAGAGCGTGCCCGTGAGCAAGCGGAAGAATACGGACATTCTTTAAAAAGAGAAATTGCTTTTTTGACCGCTCATAGTATGCTTCACCTATTGGGTTATGACCATATGGAGGAAGAGGAAGAAAAGGAAATGTTTGAAAAACAGAGGGAAATATTGAATAAGGCAGGAATACCAAGAGAATAAGGAGATGATTTTTATGGAAAATCGGGAACTGGTTTTATTGGCAAAGGAATCGATGGAAAAGGCCTATGCGCCTTATTCAAAATTTAAAGTAGGTGCAGCGTTATTGGCGAAGAACGGTAAGGTTTTTCTTGGTTGTAATGTGGAAAATGCATCCTATGGTGCTACCATTTGTGCAGAAAGAACGGCTATAACAAAAGCAATTTCTGAGGGCGTGAAGGAATTTGAGAAAATAGCCATTGTCGCTAGCTCTGGAGATTATGCGGCACCTTGCGGCATTTGCAGACAGGTATTATATGAATTTTTGCCTGAAGGAGAAGTGATTTTAGATAGCGACCGTGAAGGCATGAAAGTAATGAGTCTCAAGGAATTATTGCCTATGGGCTTTCGTGGTGAGGACATAAAGTAAGCGAGGGAGAGCTATGGCTCAAAAGAGTTGGGAGACGTTAGAGGGTGCTTGTTTTAACTGCAAAAAATGCAGGCTGTGGGAACTACGCAGTCATGTGGTGATTGGCAAGGGTAACCCTAAGGCGGATATTATGTTTATCGGGGAGGGTCCTGGTCAGCAGGAGGATTTGCAGGGACAACCCTTCGTTGGCCCTGCGGGGCAGCTTTTAGATAGAATGCTGGCAAGCGTTGGACTTTCCTTGGAGAATGTATATATTACTAACATTGTGAAATGCCGCCCACCGGGGAACCGAGATCCTTATGATGATGAGAAAGATGCCTGTTTAAATTATTTAAGATATCAATTAAAATTAATTGAACCGAAAATCATTGTTTGCCTAGGCAGAATTGCAGCAACAACAATCCTTGACCCTAGTTTTCGCATCACTCGCCAAAGGGGGATATGGTTCCCTAAAATGGGGTATGACTTTATTGCAACCTATCATCCCTCGGCACTTTTGCGGGATGAAGAGAAAAAACGCCCTGCTTGGGAGGATATGAAGGCAATCCGAAAAAGATGGGACGAGCTGAGGGACTGCTAGAAGCGAATGATAATTAAAAAGCTGAGCTTCATGCTAGCCATATGCAAAATAAGTTCAAAAGGGCGAAAAAGCGTAAATAGGCATGATTGCAAAGCTATGTTTGTACTGTTTACTTGTGAAAAACCCTTTATCCGTATATAATAAAACGGAGAAAAGACAAAAATATTAGAATATGTTCGTTCTTATTTTTCATAAGGGTAAAGGCATAAATTAGGTTATACTCTTTAAGCCACAACGCTCATGAAGCCTGGGAATGACCGGCTTTTGGGGAGCGAAAGGATTCCCCCTACTGGATTTAAGACGTTCCAAGAATTATAATATTTTGAGATATTTGTGGGATTTTCCCGATGACTTTTTTGTAATTGATTTGTTTTGAAATAGGAGGAATAAAAATGGATGCATTAAGAGAAAAATTTGCCCATGTGGATTTGAAACCGAACGCTAAGACCATGGAAGAAGTGGTGGCGTATATTGAGGAAAATTGGAAAGCACAGCGTGTTAAAATTAAGGAAAGTGAATATGTGATTCATTATAAAAATGCGTTGGAATTTATGCGTCAAATGGGGAAAAGCACAGAGGGCGTTCAGGAAGAAATCAGAAGATATGCTTTGCCCAATAAAATTTGTGTTGTATTAGGCATGCAATCTGAGTATATGACTGCGGAAGCGGGCATGAAATTTTATCAGGCTTTAACCCTGATTAAAGGTTTAACCCAAGAGGATATTGAAACTAAAAATGACCGTTGGTTGCAATACATGATTTTGTTGGACATGCAGAAGGATTGGGACGTGAAAGAAGCAGAATATAAAGCATACATTGCAGCAGAAAACGCGGAGGGACAAGCATGAAAAAATTCCATTCCGGCTTTGTAACACTAATTGGCAGACCCAATGTTGGGAAATCCACATTGATGAATTGCCTTATCGGGGAAAAAATCGCCATTACCTCCCATAAACCTCAGACAACACGTAATAAAATCACTAGTATCTTAACCAAAGAAGATTTTCAGTGTGTATTCTTGGATACACCAGGCATCCATAAGCCTAAGCATAAGCTGGGTGAATTTATGGTGCGTTCTGCAGAAAATACCTTTAACGAAGTGGATTTGGTTTTAATGCTTATCGAACCCACGGAAAAGGTAGTAGAGATGGATCAGTATGTAATCGACCGCTTGGAGAACGTAAAGACCCCGGTGGTTTTGGTTATTAATAAAATTGATACCATCGAAAGAGAGAAGCTTTTACAGGTAATTGAAGCTTACCGTAAGCTGTATTCTTTTATAGAGGTTGTTCCCATTTCCGCCATGAAGGGCAGCAATACCGATGCGTTAATGGATGTGATCAAGAAATATTTGCCAGAAGGTCCTCAATATTTTCCCGAGGATATGGTTACCGATCAGCCTGAGCGTCAAATTGCTTCTGAAATTGTTCGCGAGAAGGCTTTGTATTTGCTTCAAGATGAAATTCCCCATGGAATTGCTGTGGAAATTATGTCTATGAAAAAACGAGAAGGACAAAATATGGTAGATGTGGAAGCAACCATTTATTGCGAAAAAGATTCCCACAAGGGGATTATTATTGGTAAGCAGGGAGCTATGTTGAAAAAAATCGGTTCGTTGGCGAGAAGAGATATGGAGCGATTGTTGGGCTCACCAATTTATTTGGAGCTTTGGGTAAAAGTGAAAAAGGATTGGCGGGACAGTGACTTTTTACTGAAAAATTTTGGATATGATAAACGAAATGTCTGATAGAATCAATAACCCTTTCTGATTTGGAGCTGTTGGTATTAATTTACCTGTATGCTTTCGTTATAGCTCCATAACATAATGAAAGAAAGGGGACGGTTTTATGGACGAGCGGAATAAAAAGGCATACTGGCAAAAGTTTGTTCAAACAGGTCAGATTGAAGATTATTTGCGTTACAAATCCGATTTGGGAGATAGACCAAATCCCCGACGGAGGATCGCTGATAGCTCGAAAAATAAAAATTTTTATTAAATAAGACCTTGGGGCTTTTCCCCAAACCCCACTTGCCTTTTGAAAAAAGCAAGAGCAAAAACTTTTCACCCCCCTGCTTGGGGGGTGAATTAACATAACAGCAAGAAATGTATTTTTGCGTTATAAAAGTTAAGGCTTTCAAAACTGTACTGCCCAAGATAGGGCAGGCGGCGAAGCAGACTTTTGCTAAGCAAGGTGCTTGACCAGCTTGCAGGGTTCGGGACAGTGTTCTGATGGCTTATAAGAAAAAGAGGAGAAAAAGTGGGGGTTGTTCATTTTAGGGGTATTGTAATTCAGGAAAATCAAGTGGGTGAGAGCGGAAAGCGAATTTTGGTTTTAGCCAAGGGTTTTGGTCGGGTTATACTCAATGCCCGTGGCGCAAAGAATACAAAAAGCAAGCTTCTTTCCGGTACACAGCTTTTTTCTTATTGCGATTTTTTAGCCTACGAGGGAAAAGGTTTTTATTCTTTGACGCAAGCTGATTTGATTGAAAGCTTTTATGGCATACGAATGGATATGGATTGCCTTGCCGAAGCTGTTTATTTGACGGAACTGGTGGAGCGGACTTGTCCAGCCGGTATAGAGCAGGATGAGACCTTAAAACTCCTGCTATATGCCTTAACGATGCTGGAGAAAAGCCAAGTAGAACCAAGGCTTATTTCCCGCATTTTTGAAGTGAAATATGCCCAGCTTTCCGGTGTATTGTCCGATGAGGGATGTATGGTTTGCAGCAAGGACAATGAACCTTTATTTTTTAATGAAGCGGCAGGGGAATTCCTTTGTAAAGACCATTGTATCGGCGGAGAAATACCCCTTCTTGGGGCTGTGCAAAAGGCAATCTCATTTATTGCTGAACGGGAAGGAAAGCAAATTTTTGCCTTTACCCTTTCTGAGGAGGCAATGACCCAGTTGGATACTATTTTGCGACGCTATTTGGAGGTACATATGGGAGTGCGGCTTAAAAGCCGAGAATTCAGCAAAGAACTGTAGTTTCCAAAATAGGTATTGACAGAAATGCGTTAAAGTGTTAGCATAATGGCTAAATTGAATAACTGCAATGAAAAAGAGGAGTATCCGTGGTATGTTTTCAGAGAGTCTTCGGTGGGTGAAAAGAAGACAGCAGAGTACGGTGAAGGGCACTTTGGAGCAGGACTTCACAAGAGTGGATTTACGCTTTGCGTAGATCAATAAGGGTGGAACCGCGGAAGATAAACTTTCGTCCCTTGCTTTTATAGCGAGGGAGGGAAGTTTTTTTATTGCCTTTCCTCGGTAAAACTTATCGAACTTTTTTGAAGGAGGAATTATTATGACAGAGAAAACCATGGAAAAGGTAGTTGCATTAGCAAAAAACAGGGGCTTCGTTTACCCCGGTTCTGAAATTTACGGCGGTTTGGCAAACACTTGGGATTACGGCCCCATTGGTGTTGAGCTGAAAAACAACGTGAAAAAGGCTTGGTGGAAGAAATTTATTCAAGAAAGTCCATTTAATGTTGGTGTTGATTGCGCAATCTTGATGAACCCTCAAACTTGGGTGGCTTCCGGTCATGTTGGCGGTTTTAGCGACCCTTTGATGGATTGTAAGGAATGTAAGGAACGTTTCCGTGCAGATAAATTGATTGAGGATTATATTTCCCAGCACAATATGCCTGAGGCAGCAGTTGATGGCTGGAGCAATGATGAAATGAAACACTTTATTGACGAACATCAGGTTGCATGCCCTTCCTGTGGTAGCCATAACTTTACAGATATTCGTCAGTTTAACTTAATGTTTAAAACCTTTCAGGGAGTTACTGAAGATGCAAAAAATGTGGTTTATCTTCGTCCTGAAACTGCCCAGGGTATTTTCGTAAACTTTAAAAATGTACAGCGTACCAGCAGAAAGAAATTACCTTTTGGTATTGGTCAGATTGGTAAGTCCTTCCGTAACGAAATTACACCAGGTAACTTTACCTTCCGTACCAGAGAATTTGAGCAGATGGAATTGGAATTCTTCTGTGAGCCTGGCTCTGATTTACAGTGGTTTGAGTATTGGAGAAGCTTCTGTAAGGATTGGTTATTGAAGTTGAATATGCAAGTTGACAGCATCCGTTTGCGTGATCACGAGCAGGAAGAACTGAGCCATTATAGTAATGCAACAACAGACATTGAGTTTAAGTTCCCCTTCGGTTGGGGCGAGCTTTGGGGTATTGCCGACAGAACCAATTTTGACTTAAAATGCCATCAAGAGGTTAGTGGTCAGGATATGACCTATTACGATCAGGAAAAGAATGAAAAATATATCCCTTACTGCATCGAGCCTTCCTTAGGTGCAGACCGTGTGACTTTAGCGTTTTTATGCGAGGCATATGATGAGGAAGAGGTTAGCGAAGGCGATGTAAGAACAGTATTACGTTTCCATCCTGCCCTTGCGCCGGTTAAGGCTGCTGTTTTCCCTCTTTCCAAAAAACTGAGTGAAAAGGCTACAGAAGTTTTTGCAATGCTTTCCAAGGATTTTAACTGCGAATTTGATGAGTCCGGTTCCATCGGTAAGCGTTACCGCAGACAGGACGAAATAGGTACACCATTCTGTATTACCTATGACTTTGAATCCGAAGAAGATCAGAGTGTTACTGTACGTGACAGAGACACTATGGAACAGGTTAGAATGCCTATTGCGCAGTTGAACGCTTATTTGAAAGAAAAAATGGAGTTTTAAGATACAAAAACCTTACAAAACACTTGGGACTTCGCCAAACAATGGAAAAAATGGAAATAACTATAGTTTTTGATTGTATCAGATACTTTAGCTTAACCCTAAAATTGCTATTTAGGTAGATGTGAGTAAGCAGACTGCAGTAAGAAGTACTCTTTGCACGGTGTTGATTTTATTTCTCTACACGGGCTATTAAAGAAAACACAGCTAATTTTATAAAAGTACCAATTTTCTTTTGTTTTTGCCTAACGTTTTAGCCATAATTTTTTGTCAATGATAATGATATCTTACAAAAATGAATGAAGTTTTTTGTTGCACAATGAGTAAAAGTGCTGTATACTTATCACTTGTATATAAAAGAGCTTAAACGATAATATCTAAGAGCAAAAATTTTAATGGGACATATTACGTCCCATAATGCAATATGCTGACCAACTTCCTTGGTCAGCATATTTTTTTTGGCAACATGAAGTAAAAACTGTTATAAAATTTTAAAAATTACTGCATAATCACAATGGCATGGTTTTATTTTAGTGCAATAGCGTAGAATGCGTAGCTGCCTCTTCGGAATATCGTTGTGATTTTTCGGGGGAAATGGTATAATTCAGTTAAGATCAGTTTTTCAAAAAATTCCAGAATTAAAATTCCACGTCTGACATCCAGATGGAAAACAGGAGGTAATGTGTATGAGCAAGAAGTATGTTTACATGTTCAGCGAAGGCAACGCATCCATGAAAAACCTTTTAGGAGGAAAGGGTGCAAACCTCGCAGAAATGACAATGTTAGGTCTGCCGATTCCCCAGGGCTTTACCATTTCAACAGAAGCCTGCACAGATTATAACGAAGGTGGTAAGAAACTGACTGAAGAAATGATTGCCCAGATTGATGTGGCATTAAGCAAGCTTGAAGAGATCGCAGGCAAAAAGCTGGGCGATCCTGAAAACCCCCTTCTGGTTTCCGTACGTTCCGGTGCGAGAGCATCTATGCCGGGTATGATGGATACAGTTTTGAACCTTGGTTTGAATGATGTTTCCGTTGAAAGTTTGGCAAAGAAGACAGGCAATCCCAGATTTGCCTATGATTCTTACAGAAGATTTATCATGATGTTTGCAGACGTTGTAATTGGTGTTTCCAAATCTAAGTTTGAAAGAAAGCTGGATGAATATAAGGAAGAAGCAGGCGTGCGTTATGATACAGGGCTGACAGCAGAAGACCTGAAAAAGGTGACTGCAATGTTCAAACAGATTTATTTGGATGATCAGGGTAAGGAATTCCCTCAGAATCCAAAGGAGCAGTTACTTGAAGCTGCAATGGCAGTGTTCCGTAGTTGGGATAACCCTCGTGCCTTTGTATACAGAAGAATGAATGATATTCCTTATAGCTGGGGAACAGCGGTAAACGTACAGATGATGGTATTTGGCAATATGGGTGATACCTCAGGCACTGGTGTTGCTTTTACAAGAAATGCAGCAACTGGCGAAAAAGCCATGTTGGGCGAATACTTAGTAAACGCGCAGGGCGAAGATGTTGTTGCAGGTGTTCGTACACCCAACCCCATTGCCAAGCTGGCAGATGATATGCCTGAAGTTTACACACAGTTTATGGAAATTGCTAACAAATTAGAAAATCACTATAAAGATATGCAGGACATGGAATTTACTGTGGAAGAAGGCAAGCTTTACTTCCTACAAACAAGAAATGGTAAGAGAACTGCCAATGCCGCTCTTCGTATTGCAGTTGATATGGTAAATGAAGGTCTCATTACCAAGGAAGAGGCGTTAATGAAGGTTGAGCCTAAGCAGTTGGATCAGATTTTGCATCCCGCTTTTGATCAGAAGGCATTAAAAGCAGCAAAGCCCCTTGGAAAAGGTCTGCCTGCATCCCCCGGTGCGGCGGCAGGTAAGGTTTGCTTTACCGCAGAGGATGCAAAAAATCAGGCTGAGGGCGGCAACAGAGTAATTCTGGTTCGTTTGGAAACCTCTCCCGAGGACATTGAAGGTATGGCAGTAGCTCAGGGCATCCTGACAGTACGTGGCGGTATGACCTCTCATGCGGCAGTAGTAGCCCGTGGTATGGGTACTTGCTGTGTATCTGGCTGTGAAGATATTAAAATGAATGAAAAAGCAAAGACCTTCTCTTTGGGTGGTAGAACATTCAAGGAAGGCGATTATGTTTCTTTGGATGGTTCCACCGGTAACATTTACGGCGAGGATATCCCTACTGTTGACCCCGAAATTAGCGGTGATTTTGCAAAATTTATGGCTTGGGCGGATGAAAAGAGATCCCTTAAAGTTAGAACCAATGCAGATACACCTCATGATGCTCAAATAGCCATTGATTTTGGTGCAGAAGGCATTGGCTTGACTAGAACAGAGCATATGTTCTTTGAAGGTGATAGAATCATGAAGTTCAGAAAGATGATTCTTTCTGATACCGTTGAGGAAAGAGTTGCGGCATTAAAGGGGATTGAACCTTTCCAGAAAGAGGATTTCAAGGGCATTTACAAGGCAATGCAGGAAAGACCTGTTACAATCCGTCTGCTGGATCCTCCTCTTCATGAGTTCATGCCAAATACAGAAGAGGAATTTGCGATTTTAGCAAAAGAAACAGGTAAAACTGTGGAAGAGCTTAAAGTGAAAGCAAAAGGTTTGCACGAATTAAACCCTATGATGGGTCATAGAGGTTGCCGTTTGGCAGTAAGCTACCCTGAAATTGCCGAAATGCAGACAAGAGCAATCATTGAAGCTGCAATTGAGGTTTCTGTTGAATTGGGTATCAATATTAAGCCTGAAATTATGATTCCTTTGATTGGTGAAATTAAGGAACTAAAATATGTGAAAAATATTGTTGTTGAAACTGCAAAGACAGTTATGGATGCAAAGGGCAGGGAACTGGATTATCTGGTTGGTACTATGATTGAAATTCCCAGAGCAGCATTGACTGCAGACGAAATTGCCACAGAAGCTGAGTTTTTCTCCTTTGGTACCAATGACTTGACACAGATGACCTATGGATTATCCCGTGATGATGCAGGTAAAATTTTAGCGGATTATATTGATAAGAATATTTATGAATGTGATCCAACAGCAAGATTGGATAGAACCGGTGTTGGTATGTTGATGAAATGGGCAGTTGAGAAGGCGTTGCCTGTTCGCCCTGACATTCATTTGGGAATCTGCGGTGAGCACGGTGGTGACCCTTCCTCTGTTGAGTTCTGCCACTTGATTGGTCTGGATTATGTATCCTGCTCACCTTTCCGTGTACCTATCGCCAGATTGGCGGCGGCACAGGCGCAGATTAACTACCCCAGAGAAACAAGAAAGTACTAATTATTGATGATTGAGTATTCTGTTTATGATTAGAATGCATATGTTAAGATTGGTGTAGCCAGGTGGAGATGGTTTTCTGTGGACGATTTCCGGAAGGAGCATCAGCAAAATAAATTAAATAATGTAAAAGTTGGAGGGCAAAGGCTTTAGTGGCTTTTGCCCTTACTTATATTCTTATGGGTAAAGACCTCATATGGAAGTAGAAATCAGAGTCCACCTTGGAAATCCATAAGAATCCATGAGAATCTAAAATATTAGCTCTCAACTGAATTATTTTATCTATAACCATAGTTTATATTTATACGTTATATTTGCCTTATCTGTATTTAATAAGATAAAAAAATGCAATAAAACTTAATTTAATAAAAATAACAACCGGTACAACAAGCAAGTTTTATTTTTGTGCCGGTTATTTTTATGCCCTATAAGTATGCAAAAGTGAATCGAGAAAATAAAAGTTACAATATTTAATTATAAACGGAAATTTTCTATAGAATTCGAAGAAATGATGTCAACAAAGCGAAGTAAACATTCAGTTTTAAATCATAATAAAACAACACGAACCATGAATAAAATACATAAATAGTGTTGAACTAAAAAACCATTTTGTAACTTTGTAATAAAATGCATTTTATTGGTATATTTTGCTGGTAGAAAGATTAAATTTTGTCATTTAATATAAAAATTGGGTGATAAATGTTGATTTTTACGAAGGACTTCTCTATAATAAAATATATGAAAATTTAAGAAGTTATGGTTTAAGTACGAATCCTATACCTAGTAAGAATATTTTTCATTATAGGTGTAAATTTGTACTTTTGTATTATTTTTACATTTATAAATATTGATGTATAAAATTCAATGCGAAAAAGCCCGTTTTTACCTATTGTAATTCGTTTTATGATTGAAAAGTCGAATAATTAAAAAATGGGAATTGCTCAGAGAACAAAGAAAAAGACTGATGCGAAAAGGATTATGTAAAACAAGAATGAATATTTTGCTTATCAAATTTAGCAAGAGAATGACACAAAGAGAGGTGCGCAACATTGTTTAATAATTCAGTATTAATGTCACAAAAAATGGCTGATTATTTATGGCAGAAAGAACAGGTTACTTTAAATAACATTGCCAATGTTTCTACTCCGGGTTACAAAACACAATATGTAACTTTTCAAGATGAATTAAAAAGTAAATTGGATTTTTATAATCAAGCAGGTGCAAGTAAGAAGAGAGAGGCTATTGAAGGGACTTCCTATCGTGTGCATACAAAGGCAGATGAATCTAGCCGATTAGATGGCAATAATGTGAATATGGATGTTGAACAGGTGGAACTTGCCAGTTCTTATATTCAATTCCAAATGGCAATCAATGATATTAACGGTGAGTTTAACAGGCTTCGCAGTGCGATGAAGTGAAAATTGGGAGGTATTTTAAGTGGCTTTCTTAAATGCTATGAATATTAGTGCGTCCGGGTTAACAGCCCAAAGGGCAAGACTTGATGTGATTTCGGAAAATATTTCAAATGTGAATACAACGAGAACAGAGGGCGGAGAGCCTTATCGCAGACGAACGGTAGTATTTGAACCAAGGGGCAAAAGCAGTTTTCAAGAAATTTTCAGCAAAACCTCTCGTGGGGTGGCTTCCAATCAGCGGGGGGTTATTGTGAGTGAAATTAAAGAAGATGAAAGTCCTCTGAAATCCGTTTATGACCCAACCCATCCTGATGCAGATGAGAATGGGTATGTTATGATGCCTAATGTTGACCTTTTAAAGGAAACTCTGGATGGCATGGAAGCATCAAGAGTTTATGATGCAAATGTTACGGCTTTCAATGCAATAAAAGCGATGGCGTCTAAGGGACTTGAGGTTGGCAAGTAAAGAGTGGAGGTTAATATATGTCTATAACACCGATTAATAAATTGGAGCCAATGCAATTTTTGGATCAATTAAATGCAGATAACAAAACGAAGAACACGCAAACTGATTTCAGAAATATTTTTTCGGAAGCGGTATCGAACGTGGTTGATAGCGAAACGGATTTGGCAAGGGAACAGTATTTATTTGCCACTGGGCAGTCTGAAGATACCCATTCTTTGGGAATTGCATCTAGCAAGGCGCAAATTTCCGTTGATTTATTGGTAACCCTTAGAAATAAAGCACTGGAATCTTACAATGAACTTATGAGAATTAATCTCTGATATTTACGGTACAGAGGCATCAAAATGTTGCCTTGAGGGGAAGAATATAGAATAGTAAGAGGGGTACAGCTTTGAATGAAAAAGTGAAAGAATTGCTTGAAAAAGGCAAGCAGTTTTTGGGAAAAATAAACCCAAAAGTCAGAAAATGGATTTTAATCGGGGGATTGGTGGTAATTCTATTTTCTGTAGGAATTGCTTTTTTTCTGAATAACAAGCCTTACGAGACTCTTTTCAGCGGGTTAAACCAGCAAGAAGCCAGCGAAATTATGGAGAAGTTGCAAGGCTTGAGCGTTGATTATAAATATGGCAATGATGGTGTAATTTATGTCCCGAAGGATCAAGAAGAAAAACTAAAGGCGCAGCTTGTTTACGAAGGATACCCAAAGAGTGGTTTTACATACGATGTATTTAAAAATAACATCGGAATGACAACCACAGATTTTGAAAAAAACAGCTATCTTTTGTTTGAATTGCAAAACCGGATGGGTGCTACCATTCGATTGTTCCAAGGGGTGAAGGATGCAAAGGTAACCATTGCTTTGGCAGAGGATCAAAAATATGTTTTAAATGACAATAGCGTACAAAAGGCTCAGGCTTCTGTTGTTGTGATTATGAACGATGGCGGTTCTCCTACTAGTGAACAGGTGAAGGGAATTCAAAGATTAGTGGCCAAAAGCATACCTTCCATGGAAATGGCAGATGTGGTGGTTTTAGACGGCAACGGAAATGATGTTTCACCAACGGGAGATAGTATTGACGGCGGTGCAAACAAGTTAAAGCTTGAATTTGAAAAGCACATGGATGATTCCATTCGTGCAAAAATACTGAACGTTTTGGCACCTATTTATGGTTCTGATAACGTTAAGGTTTCTGTAAGAACAACCGTTGACGTTGATAAAAAAATTCAGGAAATTATTAATCATGCAACACCAACAGAGGGTGCTGAAAAAGGCATTCCTGGCAAGGAATCCACCGGAGTTGAGATGGTGAAGGATGGAACGGCGGCAGGAGGGGTTCCTGGAACCGACTCCAACGCGGAAGTACCTACCTATTCTCAGGCAAAGGCGGATGGCTCTGAAACCTATTATAAACAGGAAAATAACATTGATTATTTAGTAAATCAGCTGAAAGAGCAAGTTCAAATTGACTCGGGCAGCATTAAGGATATTTCTGTGTCGATTACCATTAACAGTGAATCGCTGGGCAATATCTCTCAAAGAGAGTTAAAGGGATTGATTGGAAATGCAGCAGGTATCGAAAAGGCAAATCAGGACGATAAAATAGCCATTGTTGCTGCACCGTTTTTTGGTAGCAAGGAAGCTCCTGTAACCCCGGATACTTTGGGAAGGAATAATTGGATTATTATTGGAGCAATTGCGTCAGGTGTATTTTTAATTATCTTGGTTACAATTCTTGTAATCATGAGCAGAAGAAGAAAGAAAAAGAAATTGATGGGCGCTGCAGATATGCCCTCAAAGCCCAGTATTTCTCCTGATGCATACTTGAAACAGATGAAACAGAAGCAACAAGAAGATGCTGAAAATAAAATACTGAATCTGTCCAATGAGAAAGGTTTAGAGTTGAAAAATAAGGTGCGGGAGCTTGCCGGAGAGAATCCGGAAATTTCAGCGCAGCTTATTAGAAACTGGTTAAAAGGGGGAGAATAAAGGTGGCGAAGGATAATGCGATTACGCCGGAACAAAAGGCTGCTGCTGTAGTTATCTCCCTTGGAGCAGAAAAAGCGGCGCAGGTTTATAAATATTTAACAGAGGATGAAGTACAAAGACTGACCATTGAAGTGGCGAAATTGGGCTTTTTACCCGCAGAAACCACGGAAGGCATTTTGGATGAATTTTATAAAAACTGCATGCTTCATAAGGTTGTTACAGAGGGTGGTATTGATTATGCCAGAAGTGTTTTAGAGAAAGCCTTTGGTGAGGATGTAGCCCATGCGTTATTGGGTAAGGTAGAGAAAACCTTAAAAAGCAAGGTGTTCTCTTTCCTTAGTAAATATGATGATTTGTCTATTTTCTCCATATTAAACAATGAAAGACCTCAAACAATTGCTTTGGTACTTTCCTATATGGATTCTGGCAGAGCGGCAAATATTATTGCAGGCTTGCCTGAGCAAAGAAAAATCAGCGTAGTAGAGGCTATTGCAAAAATGGATAGCGCTGCCCCAGAGGCAATGAAAATTGTTGAGCAGGAGATTGAGAAAAAGCTTTCTTCCGTAATGACTACAGACTATACCAAAATTGGTGGTATTGATTATATTGCCGAAGTTATGAACTATGTGGACAGAGGCGATGAAAAATATATCTTTGATGAGCTTAGCAAGAAAGACGTTGAGCTTGTTGAGGAAATTCGCAAGAAAATGTTTGTATTTGAAGATATCGTTGGTATGGACAATCTGTCTATTCAAAGAGTTATTCGTGAGGTTGATCAAAAAGACCTTGTTTATGCACTTAAGGGTGCCCAAGGCGAGGTTGCAAATGTTATGTTTGCAAATATGTCTGCTCGTATGACAGAAACCATTAAATCTGAACTTGAAATTACAACGAATGTGCGTGTGAAAGATGTTGAGGATGCACAGCAGAGAATTGTTGCTGTGGTCAGAAAGCTTGAGGATGCAGGTCAGATTGTAATTTCTAAGGGCGGAAAGGATGATATTATTGCATAATGAGAAATCCACAATAAACTCCTTTCAGTTTGACCAGTTTGGTAATGATTTTCAGGAAGTTGATTCTTCGCACAAACAAGGAGATGATATTGTACTACCCAGTTTTGAGAAAGAGTTTATAGAGAACACAATTGAAGATGATGAAATGAAAGAGTCTGAAGTTGAGAGTTGTGACAAATCTGAGGATAGCTCTATTCTTTTAGAGGAACTGGCAAAAAGAGAAGCACAGCTTCAGAAAAAAGAGAAAAGAATTATAGAAGAAGCCAACCAACAGGCAGAAAAAATCATAAAACAAGCCCAGCACGAGGCAGAAAGAATCAAAGAAAATGTTTTTGAGATTGCATCCCAAGAAGGCTATCAGGATGGTTACCAAAAGGCATATCAAAAGCATAAAGCAAAAATGGATGAGGAAACTGCCATTTTTCTTCTTCAATTAAGGGATTTGATTCAGGCCTTTGAATCAGAAAAGGCTCAGCTTATTTCTCAAAATATTGATGAACTAAAGGAGCTGGCCATTTCCATTGCAGAGAAGGTAATACAGATTAGCTTAAAAACCAGCGGGGAGATCATTAAAAAGATGATTATAACCGCAACGAACAAAATGAAGTTGAAAGAATGGGCGAAGATATATATTTCTAAAAATGATTCAGCTTTAATCGTTGAGTCAAACGCAGATTTGCTGGATGCCATTTCTCATTTGTCAGAGCATATTAAAATTGTGGTAATGGAGGACTCTGCACCTGGAACTTGTATTATTGAGCTGCCAGATCAAATTATTGATGCTAGTGCCAGTACCCAAATTGAGAATATCAGGGCGATTATGAAGAGCGCCGGAAAGCTCGGAGGGAATGATATTGTTTAACGAATTGGTTGATGTCATAAAACGTACCAATACCATAAGCCATATTGGGAAAATTGAAAATATTGTGGGTATGGCCATTGAAGCCTCCGGAAGAAAAGCCAGCATTGGTGAAATCAGTATGATTTATAACGAAAGCGAGAAAAGGCAGATAATGGCAGAGACTGTTGGCTTTCGGGATGATCGTATTTTGCTGATGCCTTATGAAAGCATGAAAGGGGTTTCTGCGGGAACCTTTGTTAAAAATACAAATGAGTGCCTAAAAATACCAGTGGGAGAATTTTTACAGGGGCGTATTATTGATGCCCTTGGAAGACCAATGGATGACTTAGGTGAAATCAAAACCAATCAATACTTCCCTGTAGACAACATTGCAACAAACCCATTGACCAGACCTCCCATACAGGAAAAAATGGAATTTGGAGTAAGGGCTATTGATGGATTGCTTACCATCGGCAAGGGTCAAAGAATGGGTATTTTTGCAGGCAGTGGTGTAGGAAAAAGTACCCTTTTGGGAATGCTCGCAAAGAATGTAAAAACAGATATTAATGTCATTGCTTTGGTTGGAGAGCGTGGCAGAGAGGTTCGAGAATTCATAGAGAGAGACTTAGGGGAAGAGGGCTTAAAACGTTCTGTATTGGTTGTTGCAACTTCTGACCAGTCGGCTATGCTTCGCATGAAGTGCCCAATGGTTGCCACTGCGATTGCAGAATACTTCAAAAATCAGGGGAAAGATGTATTGCTTATGATGGATTCTCTTACCCGTTTTGCTATGGCTCAGCGAGAAATAGGGTTGGCTATCGGCGAACCGCCAATTGCCAGAGGTTACACCCCATCTATCTATGCAGAAATGCCTAAGCTGCTTGAAAGAACAGGCAATTTTAAGGAAGGTTCCATCACAGGGATTTATACGGTACTGGTGGAAGGGGATGATACCAATGACCCTATCGCCGATACGGTAAGAGGTATTATTGACGGGCATATCGTTTTGTCAAGAAAGTTGGCAAACGGGAATCACTTCCCTGCTATTGATGTGAATGCAAGCATTTCAAGACTAATGAGTGCCATAGCTGATCAAGGTCACTTGGATCTGGCTTCGAAATTAAGAGACATTCTAAGTATTTATGAGAAGAACAGCGACTTAATTTCGATTGGAGCATATAAGCATGGAACAAACCATAAGCTGGATTTTGCAATTTCTAAGATAGATAAAATCAATGCATTTTTAAAACAGGGAGTAAACGAGAAATTTACGCTAGAGGAAACGGTAAAACAAATGGAAGAAATTCTAAACTAATCTAGGCTGTTTTATGATATGGGGGATTAAAAATGAAAAAATTCAGTTTTCAGCTGGAATCTGTTATGAATTTTAAAAATCAGCGGCTAGAAAACAAGAAAGCAGAACATGCCAATATCATTGCAATGGTAAATGAACAAAATGTGAAGATAGATTCACTTTTGGGGAAATTTAAGGGCGTAAATCTAGAGTTTAATCAAAAAAAGATGACGGGAATTTCTATTATTGAGGCGATGGAGTATTCAGGTTTTTTGTACAAGCTTGAGGTGGAGATACAGAAGGAGAAGCGACATCTTGAAGCATTGCAAAAAAGAGAAGAGGATAAAAGAGCAGAAGTAGTAGAAGTGAAGATTGAGACATCTACTTTAGAAAAGCTGAAAGAAAAAAAGCTGGAACAGTATAATAAAGAAATGCAAAAGAGTGAAGAACTGTTTATTGAGGAATTTGTGTCAAGAAATTTATAAACATGAAATGATAGAACCCCTTTTGAACAAGCGTGAGCTAATTTTAAGGGGTTTTTTAAAAAAACAGGGAATCATACTTGATGTCCTATTCTGGGCGCTTGGTTAGGATTATTAGACTCCAATGGCAAAGTGGATTTTTATTATATTTTCAATATAAAATCTTGTAATAAAAAACACCCTAAAACTTTAAGTTATAGGGTGTTTTAACATTGCGGAGGCCAGATTTGAACTGACGACCTTCGGGTTATGAGTTTAATTTTACT
>JABNAD010000151.1_pt2 | contig 30968 bp, 31 predicted proteins | sample 7240381 | NCBI WGS metagenome assembly JABNAD01 (sample SAMN11332834, study PRJNA596920) | anaerobic digester metagenome | biome: digested sludge; isolation source: digested sewage sludge-derived enrichment culture grown on H2/CO2 | place: Germany: Goettingen
TACCAGCTGAGCTACTGAATCATTATCGACAAAAAAAAAGGACAATCGTTATGTCCCTCACCAATTAAGGTGTTGCCCGTTTTTCTTTGGCATTGCAAAAGTACTACTTTTTTCTTTGCTTGCAAATATTTTTGTGGCTTTTTAACCCGTTTTTTCTTCAACTTTCCTCTGTTTATCTAGGTTCCATGTCCTATCTTTGTGTTATTGCATTAGTTTTTAATTATCTACGATATGTTTAAATCAAATTTCTCTTTTAAGGAAAAAGTAGTAGTAATAACAGGTGCATCATCGGGAATTGGATTGGCTTGCACAAGATATCTTGCAGCCTTAGGAGCAAAAGTTGTTATAGGGGCGCGTACCCATTCTACAATTAAGGAACTTGAAAAAGAGCTTACCGCTGCTGGCCATTATGTACATGCCGTTAAAACCGATGTTACCATAGAGTCCGATTGCAAGAATCTTATCGAAGAGGCAATAAAAACGTACGGCTGCATTGATATCCTAATCAACAATGCAGGTATTTCAATGAGAGCGCAATTTGTTGATACGGATATAAAGGTAATTAGGCAGTTAATGGAGGTTAACTTTTTTGGAACTGTTTACTGCACAAAATATGCGTTACCCCACTTATTGGAACGAAAAGGGTCTATTGTTGGTGTATCGTCCATAGCAGGATTTCATGGTTTACCGGGGAGAACCGGTTACTCTGCCTCAAAATTTGCTATGCATGGCTTTTTAGAAACCCTACGTATTGAGAACCTACGAAATGGGCTGCACGTACTAATAGCCGCCCCAGGTTTTACTGCTACAAACGTAAGGATAGCAGCCCTTACTGCCAATGGATCTCCACAGGGATACTCGCCTAGAGAAGAAAAGAAAATGATGACAGCAGATGAGGTTGCACACCGAATTGCAATGGGCATAAAGTACCGTAGGCGTAATGTTATAATGACTTTTGAAGGTAAATTCTCAGTGCTTTTGCAACGGGTGGTTCCTCACTTACTCGATTATATTTTCTATAGAATTATGGCTAAAGAGCCAAAATCGCCCCTTAAATAGTTTTTGTTGCAATAATTTGTTACAAACAACTATCGGCATCGTCATGGTAGTACAAAAGCATCATAACCGTTTAACTAATAAACAGTACTACTATGAAACAGATTGCATTAGCACTTCTACTTGCCCTTTCCTCTAGCTGTGGGTTTGGACAGGACTTTTTCGATTCAATTTTTGCAAAGTACTCAGGTCAAAGCAACGTAGTAAGTATCTCCATTGGTAAGGATTTACTAAAATTGGCAGCCAGCATGGACAGCTCATCCGAGGCACAAGAGAGTGTTAATAAGCTCCATGAGCTTAAAATACTTGTTCGTTCAAATGAAAATAAGGCGTCGATTACAGAACAGACTTTTACTGGTGATGTGCTATCGTTTGTTGAAAAAAGTGACTATCTTAAGCTAATGGAAGTGGTAGATAGCGATACCAAACTGAATTTTTATGCAAAGAAAAGCGGGAAAACCATAACCCACCTCGTAATGGTTGGAGGAGAACCTGGTGAGGAGATTCTGCTTTCACTTAAAGGCGATTTCACAACAAAGGATCTGGTAACAATTGGGAAGAATGGAGGCTCAGATGGATTATCGCATCTTGCAAAGCTAAAAACCCTTGAAGAGAAGCATTAACAGAATCGCCATAATCCTATAGGTTTTAACTGCTAGCTGAATGACCGAATACGAATTTGACCAGTTTGTAATTTCGCAAAGCAATAGGCTATTCGGCTTTTGCTTTAAAATAGTGGGCAACTCAGACGATGCTAAGGACATTCTTCAGGATATTTTTACAGTATTATGGCAACGGAGAGATAAAGTTGCTGACATTCAAAACGTCTCGGCTTTTGTTACCACAATGGCAAGAAACAAATGCATAGACTATATTAGAAAAAACCAAGCAATGGTTAAGCAACGTAATGCCATGGAACTAAATGCCGAACCTGAAGCGACTGGTGGTGATAATGAAGAAGAAAAGTTAGCTTTAGTCCATTTTGCGATGAAAGAATTGCCTCTATTACAGCAACAAGTGCTATTGATGAGAGATTTTCAAGGGCTAGAGTTTGTGGCTATTGCCGAAGAACTTAATTTGTCACAAGAAAATGTGAGAATGACCCTATCGCGAGCACGGAAAAAGGTAAAGGAAATTATTGTTGGCTCTAATCTACTAAATAGGTTATTATGAATACGCTGAGTTACAACGATGTTAAGCAGTATTTGGAGGATTTCTACGAGGGCAAATCTACTATTGAGCAAGAAAATGCGCTTAAAAAGTACTTTAATGCGGGTAGTATTGATCCTGATTTTGCTCAGGACAAAATACTCTTTGCCGATTTTTTAGGAAATGAGTCCGAATCGCAGCCACCTAGCCTGGCTCATCAGCTACTTTTAGTAGTAAAACAGCCTAGTAGAAAACGCTTATCCGTTAAGTTCTATACCACAATAGCAGGATTGGCTGCTAGTTTGGCTATTCTATTTGGTGTATATGCATTAAGTGAGTATAAGAATAACATCGCCAGCAAAGAGCTAGCAGCTGTTGATACATATGAAGATCCTCAAGAGGCATATGAAGCAACTAAAAGCGTTTTAATGTTGCTATCAACTGGTATGGCTAACGGAAAAAAGGAGTTATCCATGCTAAATAAAGTTGCTGTTGCTCAAAATACAATTGGTGCAGTTAATTCCATAAATCAGGAGATTTCATATCTTTCGAGCCTTTCTGCATTTAACAGCTCCGTAAGTAAGCTAAGTAAGTACACTGCTTATTTTAGCTATTTCTCTCACGAAGAAGTGGAAAAGGAAAGTAAAGAATAACGTTGTAATAATCACGTATATGAGAAAGTACATTGTTGCTTTTATACTAGTATTGCTAGTTCTGCCTTTGGTTCCTAAGGCTCAGAATTCTGCTGTTGATAAACTATTCAATAAGTATTCTGGCAAAGAGGGTTTTACCTCTGTTTACATCTCCAAATACATGTTTAGTCTCTTTTCTGAGGTTGACGAAAGTAACAAGAACAAGGAGATGAACGATGTTATCTCTAACCTGAATAGCATACGCATACTAGCACTAGATCAGGAGAATCCCATAAAAGGAATAAACTTTTATAAGGAGATAATGAAAGAGCTTCCACAAACGGAGTATAAGGAGCTAATGGTTGTAAAAGAAAAGGGACAAGACCTTAAATTTTTGGTTAAAGATTCGAATGGCCGAATAGTTGAACTATTACTAATTATAGGTGGTGAACAGGATAATGCCCTAATTTGCATTCAAGGCGATGATATTGACTTGAAAAAGATAAATGGGCTATCTAAATCCATGAATATACAAGGTCTAGAAAAACTTGATAAAATAGACAGCAAGAATAAGTAATTCCTCTAAACTGAACAGTTCCCTTCCTCTAATTGTTGTATATTGACAACTATCATTAAGAGGGAGGGAACTGTTTTTTTTTGATTTCGTTAAATACATTATATGCAAACTATTCCTGATGGGTTTGAGTTTGCTATATTTGTCAAAACATCAACAAGCTTTTTATGCCATTTAATCAAGTTAGAACAGTTGGATTTATATTAGCAGCCTTCGCTTTTGCAGCATGTGGCGAGAAGGAGCCTATGTATAAATCGTCTAATGAGTTATACCATAGCATATCGAAGCAAACAAATTCCGCATATTTTAGTGTCCCTCCTGGTTTAGTCTCGGTTTTTCTTGATGAGACACAAAAAGGTAACCCCGAGATTATTGATATCCTATCGGACGTAAAGCATCTAAGTTTTCTTATTGTAAACAACGATTGTTCCATGGTTAAAGAGCAGGATGCCTATTACGAAATAAGCACTCGACTCGATAGCATTTGTTTTAAAGATTTGGCTCAAATAAACAGTGGCAAGGAACTTGTAAGAATAAAAGTTAGTCAGGATGATACGCTGTTTAATGAGCTTGTAGTTCTTGTTGCTAATTACGATGCGGTTTACTGCATTAGCTTTAAAGGCAAAATAGCGCCATACAAGGTTATTAAATTGGCTAATCCCGATAATATGGCAGCTCTATCTAACCTTGATAGGTTCAAGAAGTAGCTGCAATAACCTAATAATCATTCCCTTTCTAACTAAAACAAATTTGCCATGAAGAAGATTCTGTTTTTGAGTATGGTTGGTTTAGCAATGCTATTCGCAACTGCCTGCTCAGACGATGAGCCCAAAGAGCTTACAAAGCAAGAAGCAGAAAACGTTTTAAACAACGTAAACACCGAGATGTCCCAAACAATGGGGCAAATGATGGAAACGGAAGGTATGACTGCAATGAATTCATTTATGACTTTATCGGCATACTTCTCAACAGCAAAAAGCATTTCTTTCCAGTTCATTAACCCAGTTTACCTTGCTAATAAGGTGATGGACGTTAAGCTAAACACCAATAGCTTTGTAAAAGCACCTGCAGTGGAAGATCAAGGGTTGGTTTTTGAAGAGTGGGTTGGAACCTGGGAATGGGTTAGCTCTTCACAAACATGGAAATACACTGCCAATGAAACCAATAGGATCGTATTCAAGTATCCAGCAACGGTAGAGTCAACAACCAATGATGCTACTCTAGTTCTATCAAACTACTCATCTGTAACCATTGGTTCCGAGGTTATTCCCACATCCCTAAATGTAACTCTAAATATATCGTGGGTGGAGCAAACCGCTCTTGCCATTACCTATCAAGCAGTATTTACCACTGAGGGTTTCCCTCAAATGCTATCGCTTGACGTGCAAATGTCACAATTCAGCCTAACAGTACTGGCTAATGTTCAAGCAAGAACAAACGATGTTGTGGTACGTTTCTCGCATCAACTTAAAAACCAGAGCGTTGTTGCTATGTCGTCCGACTTAGAAGCTGTAATCCCCAACATTACTCAGTTCGATCCTAACGAGGACTATATACCAAGCACACTCAAAGGATTTTTACAGCTAGGCTCTTTAAAGGTAACGGCAGACCTTAAAGTTATTGATTTCTATACTAGCACCATAAATGGTACACCATCGTCAATAGCGGCTTCTGCAAACAGCAACTTAAAGGTTGCTATGTACACCTATCCCCAGAATGAAATGCTAGCACATATTAAGTGGGTTTACAACATGGAGTACAATCCGCAGTATGACGACGATTTGCCACTTATTCCATACATCGTATTTAGCGATGGATCCGAAGCGTTGCTTGAAACTTACTTAACAACCCTTAGCACGCTGCCCCTAAAATAACAACTTTTAAAAGCACATTTTAAAGGCCTCGTAATGAGGCCTTTTTTATTGTTCTAAACAAGATATTCATTGCACCTAAACGTTAATTGCCGTAAAAGTGTATTTATTTAGGGCAGTTTTTACGGATGGCGCTAAATAATAACCCGAAAAGTTTTATATTTAGTACAGCTGTGCAATAAAAGCAAAATGCACAATTAATTATTTCACAGACTATTGAAAGACTTACTAATAATAATTTTTGTGTTATGTTAGTTCAAGCCCTCATTATCGCCTTCTCTATTCTTGCTCTTTCGGGCTGCCTATTCCTTTACCTGAAACTCAATAAAACAAGGGCTAAAATAAGTACCCATGAGCAACAATCTATAAAGCTGAGTATAGAAAATAAAGGACTGCACTCCGAAATTGAAGCGCTACATGGCTTTATAAACAAGCTTCAAAACGAGCTAACCCATAGCAACAGCTTATTAACACAAGAAATTCAAGAACAGGTTAAAACGCGTGAAGAGCTTGTTTTGGCAACTCGTAGAGCCGATGAGGCCGATTTGCTAAAATCTAACTTTCTAGCCAATATGAGTCATGAAATTAGGACTCCCATGAATGGAATCTTAGGTTTTGCTCAGCTACTTAGAGAGGAGGACATTGACGATGAAAAAAGGGATAGGTACATAGATATCATTTACCATAATGGGACCATGCTGGTTAACCTTATTGATGATATAATGGATATATCAAAAATTGAAGCGGGTCAACTAGCAATAAATAAGGCCAATTGCAATTTAGATGACTTGATGTTTGAGCTATACACCTTTTTTAACGAAGTAAAATTCAAACAGGAAAAGGAACACATCTCCATTAGACTTGTTGATTTCAATGAGGACGAAGTTAACATTGTTCAGACCGATGGCCATAGGTTACGCCAAATTATGACCAATTTACTAAGCAATGCCCTTAAGTTTACAGATAAAGGAACTGTTGAGTTTGGTTACCAAAATCAACCTGAAAATAATCAAATTAAGTTTTATGTTCGCGATTCGGGTATTGGAATACCAGAGGATAAGCGCGATATAATTTTTGATAGGTTCAGACAGGTTCACGAAGGTTCTACCCGAAAGTATGGTGGAACGGGAATTGGGCTGTTTATTAGTAAGCACATAGTTGATTTACTGGGAGGTAAAATTTGGGTTGAATCGGAACTAAACGTTGGCTCTACATTTTACTTTACAATCCCATATCAAGCAAAGGGAGTAATTACAGATAATGTAACTCTTTACAAAAGCACGTCAAAGCAGTACGATTGGAGCAATAAAGTTATACTTGTTGCCGAAGATGTTGAGCTAAACTATAAGCTAATTAGCTCTGCACTAGTTGGAACAAAAGCGAATGTTTTATGGGCAAAGAATGGGGAAGAGGCCGTTGAAATTTGCGAGAACAACCCAAATATTAATGTAGTTCTAATGGATATTCAAATGCCCAAAATGGATGGTTACGACGCAACAAAAGCTATAAAAAGAAGCAAGCCGTCTATGCCAATAATTGCACAGACGGCTTATGCTATGCCAAATGATAATATAAAGTGCATGGAGGTTGGTTGTAACGATTACATAGCAAAACCCCTCAATACCAATATTCTTTTAGAGAAAATAGAAAAGCACATGCTTTAGAGGGCTCTTATAACAGAGTGAAGTTTAAGCAATCTCTCAAGTAGTTCAGGTAATAAGCTTAAATTTAACATATTAGCACCATCAGATAATGCTTTGGCTGGTTCTGGATGCGTTTCAATAAATAAGCCTGAAGCCCCTGTTGCAATAGCAGCTCTAGATATAGTCTCTATAAGATCTGGACGTCCGCCAGTTACTCCTGTCGTTTGGTTAGGCTGCTGTAGAGAGTGGGTAACATCCATTACCACAGGAAAACCAAAGCTCCGCATTTCTGGAATACCCCTGAAATCAACAACCAAATCCTGGTACCCAAAAGTAGTTCCACGCTCTGTTAGCATTACGTTAGTATTACCAGCATCAACCACTTTTTGTGCTGCAAACTGCATGGCCGAAGGAGCTACAAATTGTCCTTTTTTTATATTCACCACTTTACCTGTTTTTGCAGCTGCCACAAGTAAGTCGGTTTGGCGGCATAGGAATGCAGGAATTTGCAATATATCAACATACTGAGCGGCAATAGCAGCTTCCTCTGGGTTATGAATATCTGTAACCACAGGAACGTCATATTTCTCCGATATCCTTTTAAGAATCTCTAAAGCCCTCTCATCGCCAATTCCTGAAAAGGAATCTATACGAGAACGATTTGCTTTACGATACGATGCCTTGAACACATAGGGTATTTGCAGCTTATTGGTAATCTCTACAATACGCTCGGCTATGCCAAAAGTCATCTCTTCGCTCTCAACAACACAAGGACCTGCGAGCAAAAAGAAATTACCTGTTTCTAAATGCTTAATTTTACTAATTGTTGCTAATGGATTCATTATTATACGTGTTATGTTTTACTTACTATACTTATCCTTCCACTGAACAGATAAACGTTGGGCAATCTCTTTTTCTTTACTATTCTGTTGTGGAGTGTAAAACTGAGTGCCCGATATCTCTTTGGGAAGGAACTCCTGATCAACAAAATTCCCCTGGTAGCTGTGGGCGTACTTATAGTTTGCACCATAACCCAACTCTTTCATCAGCTTAGAAGGGGCATTCCGCAAGTGAAGTGGAACGGATAGGTTGCCGCTTTCCTTAACAAAGGAGATGGCCTTACCAATAGCTTCATACGCTGAGTTGCTTTTAGGGCTTGTTGCCAAGTATATGGCCACTTCCGATAGAACAATTCGCCCCTCGGGCATTCCTATCATTGTTACGGATTGAAAAGCACTTGTTGCCAGAAGCAACGCGTTGGGATTAGCCAAACCAACATCCTCTGCAGCAAGTATAACCATTCTACGTGCAATGAACTTAGGATCCTCACCACCCTCTAGCATTCGCGCTAACCAGTAAACTGCAGCATTGGGATCGCTTCCCCTTATAGATTTAATAAACGCCGAAATTACATCGTAGTGCTGTTCGCCCCCTTTGTCGTAAATAGCAATATTTTCTTGTAGGCGTTCAGTAACTATCTTGTTGCTTATTCTAATATCCGACTGCTGCTGCGAAGCGATAACAATCTCAAGTATATTAAGCAGCTTACGAGCATCACCACCAGAAAAGCGGAATAACGCCTCGGTTTCCTCTACCTTAATGTCCAGTTTTTTTAAATCAGCATCCTTTGTTATAGCTCTGTTTAATAAATCATTAAGGTCTGTCACCTCAAGCGATTTGAGTACATATACCTGGCATCGGGAAAGGAGTGGAGTTATAACCTCAAAAGAGGGATTTTCCGTTGTTGCACCAATAAGTGTTACAATACCTTGCTCTACAGCACCTAGCAGTGAATCCTGCTGACTTTTACTGAAACGATGTATTTCATCTATAAATAGAATGGGTGATGGGCTGTTGAAAAATTGTTGCGATTTTGATTTTTCTATGACCTCCCTAACATCTTTAACGCCTGAATTTATGGCGCTTAGAATATGAAAAGGACGATTTAGTGTTTTGGCTACAATTTTTGCAAGGGTTGTTTTCCCCACGCCTGGAGGTCCCCAGAGAATAAAAGATGAGAGATTTCCTGTATCTATCATGCGCCGTATTACACCTTTTGCGCCAACAAGATGTTGCTGCCCAATATACTCATCAAGATTTTGTGGACGTAAGCGTTCTGCTAAAGGAATACTAGCCATGTAAACTTTGTTTTGTACAAAAATAGCCACTTTTTGCATAAGAACTGTATAAAAAATAGATATTGAAATAAGAGCATTTAAACAATTGTTTATCTTGCAATAGAAATCATAAAAACTCATGCTATGAAAGTGTTTAAGATGCTATTACTTCCGCTGGCTATTGCTGTTGGCATAGGTAGCGTTAAGGCACAAGAAGATATTGCCACCATGCTAAAAGCGGATCTTAATGATGCCAAAATACTGGCAAAGCAATACGCAAATCCTTTTGGCGAGATGTTTGGCAATAGCCTAAATGCCGGCTGGTATAACTCGGCTAAGCCCCATGGCGTTTTGGGCTTTGATATAACCTTTAATGCATCTATAGTCACAGCCCCTAGCAGTGCAAAAAAGTTTGATGTTAGCAGGCTAAATCTTAACAGCTTATCGCTAAAGCCAGGTGAATCTAACTTTGCACCTACAATTGCTGGCTCAAAAGGCGACGGCCCTGTTATGGTTTATTCAAGAACAGTAGGAGGAACAGAGCAAACCATGGAGTTTGCACTTCCACCGGGGGCTGGCATTGCTGTAACCCCAATGCCTATGATTCAAGCTGCGGTAGGTTTACCCTTTAACACAGAAATTATTGGTAGATTTTTTCCAAAGGTGGAGATTCCTGATGTAGGCCGCTTCTCCATGTGGGGTATTGGTGCTAAAAATGAGTTTAAAGAGTTTATCCCTGGCTTTAAAATGCTCCCCATTAATGTATCGTTAATGATTGGGTACACTCAAATGAACTCTGAGTTCGACATCTCCTACAAACCAGACACAAATGTTCCTGGAGGAAGTTCCGAATCCGATTACAACAACCAAAAGCTGGCTCTAAACGCTAGAGGCTACACCGCACGTTTACTTGTTGGTAAATCCATTCCTGTACTAACTGTTTATGCTGGGGTAGGCTATAGCAAATCGGTAACCGATATCGATTTGAAGGGACGTTACCCTGGTGTGGGCTTTGAAAATGGTAGTTTAAGTGTAACCAACAATGCCGATTTGCCAATAAATCCGCTTTCCCTTGGTTTCGAAGATTCAGGCGTTAGCTTTAATGCCGGCTTACGCATTAAGCTTGCCATTATTGCGTTCCATTTCGATTACACCCTTGGGAAATACCCAATGTACAATGCTGGCGTTGGTATTAATTTCAGATAGACACCAAGACATATTTAAGAGAAATAGGGGCTTACTTTTGGCCCCTATTTTTATTTCCGCTTTTACCTCTAAATGGCTTCAGCTCTCTAGGTTTGCTCTTAAGATCTTCCTTACGGAAGTTTTCGCTCTTCTTATACCAGAAAAAATGGCTGCGCTGCTTTAGCTTGTCATCCTTGCTCTTTGCCACAAAAACCGATTCTCCGGTATACGGATCAACTCCTGTGTAAAATATGGTTGATGCTAAGGTCATTGGTGTTGGCGTAAAATCTTGAACTTGCTCAAGTTTAAAGTTCAGAGCTTTTGTTCGCTCGGCTAAGCGCTTCATGCTTTGCTCTGTACTTCCTGGGTGACTAGAAATAAAATAGGGTATAAGTTGCTGATTTAATGAATACTTAACATTAAGCTCATCAAAAGCAACTTTAAGCTTTGAGAAAAGGTTAAAAGGAGGTTTCCTCATCATCTTAAGCACTTCGTCCTCTGTGTGCTCAGGAGCTACCTTAAGTCGTCCAGATACGTGATGCCGAAACACCTCATCCAGATACCGCTTGTTAGCTGGTAAATCGCTATCGATAAACATGTCGTAACGGATGCCGCTGCCAATAAAAGCTTTTTTTATGAAGCTTAACGATCTCACTTTTTGGTAAAGATCAAGAAGGTGCTCATGGTTATTATCCAAATTCTTACAAATAGAGGGATGAATACATGAGTAGCGTTTGCACTTTTTGCAAATGCTTAAATCCTTTCCCTGCATGCGGTACATATTGGCCGATGGACCTCCAATATCAGACAAATAGCCTTTAAAATCGGGCATTTGGGCAATTTGCTCTGCTTCCTTTAGTATAGACTCCTCCGAGCGGCTCGATATGAATTTTCCCTGATGTGCCGATATAGTACAAAAGCTACATCCGCCAAAGCAACCTCGATGTATGTTTATGGAATGCTTTATCATTTCCCAAGCAGGAATAGCCCCTTTTCCATTATAGCGAGGATGTGGTGCGCGCATGTAAGGCAAGTCCCACCAGCTATCCATTTCACCAGTTGTTGGTGGAAGATAGGCAGAGTTAACAACAATGGCTCCTTCTCCTGTTGGCTCTATAATGCGCTTTGCTATCATAGAGTTGCTTTCAACCTCAATTCTGGCAAAGTTATCGCCAAAAGCCTTTTTGCTTCCTTGGCACTCCTCAAAGCTATTTAAAATAAGTGTGTTGCTGTTATTAACAAACGATTCATAACTATTTGTATAAAAAGCAGTTTGTGGAATGTTAGTTAAACTACCAATTGATGCTCCCTTATCCATTAGCGTAGCAATTTCCACAATGGCTTTTTCGCCCATTCCGTAAACAAGTAAATCGGCCTTAGAGTTAACAAGAATGCTAGGGAAAAGCGAATCGCTCCAGTAGTCATAATGCGTTAACCGTCTTAACGAGGCTTCAATACCGCCAAGTACAATTGGAGTATGCGGGTAAAGCTTTTTAAGAATATTAGAGTAAACAGTGGTTGCATAATCGGGTCTATAGCCAGCTTTGCCATCGGGCGTGTAAGCATCATCACTTCTTAGCCTTTTGTTGGCAGTGTAGTGGTTTACCATGGAGTCCATGCTGCCCGATGTAATGGCAAAGAACAAACGAGGTTCGCCCAGTTTCTTGAAATCGCGAAGATCGTCGCGCCAGTTTGGCTGGGGAACAATGGCAACCCTAAAGCCAGCACGCTCAAGTACACGACCAATTACGGCAGCACCAAATGAAGGGTGATCTATGTATGCATCACCTGTAAACAGAATGATATCCGCTTGATCCCACTCAAGCTTTTCCATCTCCTTTTTTGAAGTAGGAAGGAAAAGCCCTGTACTTGAACTCTTCATTTATATTGTATTACTAATATATTTACTTTCAATTACTTTAAATTCCTACGCCTCTCAAGAAACGAGCTGTCGCCATAGCTTAAAAACCTAAAACCATTCTGTAAGGCATAGCTGTATATTGTGTTCCAATTATCGCCAACAAAAGCAGAAATCAGCAGCAGCAGAGTGCTTTTGGGTTGGTGGAAATTTGTAACCATATTATCTACAAATCTAAACTGGTATCCAGGCACAATTATTATTCGTGTTGCCGCCGAAAGATAATCAAGCCCATTAGCATCAAGATGGTTTAAAAGAGCTTTAAGAGCCATTTTAGGCTCTATATCGCAGCTTATGCTATAAGGATCCCATTGCTCCACACAAGGAGTAAATTCGCCCTCTTTGCTATTTATTAGCTTTACTGCTAACCAGTAAAGACTTTCAAGGGTTCTAACGGATGTAGTTCCAACAGCTACACACTTTCCATTATTGTCGAGAAGCTGTTGTATCAGCATCCTTGAAACATAGATATGCTCTGTATGCATATCATGATTCTCAATAGTTTCCGTTTTAACTGGCTTAAAGGTACCAGCACCAACATGTAAAGTAAGCTCGCCAATATTTACTTGCTTCTCTTTAAGCCTTGCAATAACGTCGGTTGTGAAGTGTAAACCGGCAGTTGGAGCGGCTACAGAACCTTCTGGTTGTGCGTAAACGGTCTGGTAGCGAAGTCTATCTTCCTTTTCAGGCTCCCTGTTTAGGTATGGAGGGATTGGTATTTCGCCAAAGATCTCAATAATCTGGGCAAAGCTATACTCAGGATTGCTCCATGAGAACCTCACAATTGCACCATCGCTAGTTCTTTCAACTAAGTGTGCTGCAAGGGTTAAATCATACTGCTCATTGTAAGCCTCCAGAATATCTGATTTCCATCGCTTTATATTCCCCACAATACACTTCCACGTTACTTCTGTTGTGCAAGTAAAAGCCTGCTGATAATCCTTTGGTTGCTCTGGATCCAGAATAAATATCTCTATGGTAGCACCTGTTGACTTCTTAAAGAAGAGCCTAGCTTGTACTACTTTTGTGTTGTTAAAAATAAGCAAATCTCTAGGGGCTAATAAATCCGTAATCGTTGAAAAAACGGACTCGGTAATCATATTATCCTTGTATATGAGTAGCTTCGAAGCATCACGTTTGTCTAAAGGGTGCTTTGCTATTCTATCATCTGGCAGATGATAATCAAAATTGCTTATCGAAATGTTCTTTACTGAGGTTTCCAAGGTATTTCCGCCTAAATAAGTTAAATTTGCCCCGCAAAAGTACAATTTTTATTATCAATTAAGGATAACAATACTTGATTCAATGAGATGCAGAGTAGGCGATAAAGTGCGCTTTTTAAATGATGTGGGCGGTGGCAAGGTGGTTCGTCTCATCGATAAAAAAATGGTACTGGTTGAAACTGAGGATGGCTTTGAAATGCCTGTGCTTGATTTGGAGCTGGTTGTTATAGATTCTGTTAGCGAACAGGTTATGGTCAAATCCAATGATCATCAAAGCATGCCTACCAACAAGAAGGTTAGCAAAAAGCAGCAACCTGTTGCCAATGAGGAAGAGGAGGATGATTCATCCGATGATTTATACTTTGCTCCGCATCAAAAGTCGTCCCTAAACAAGGCCTTTACGCAGGAAAAAGATCCTGATGGCGATTCTGTAGCCCTTTTGCTTGCTTTTGTTCCTATTAATCAACAGAAAAAGACTGATTCAAATCAGGAACTGTATATCATTAATGATAGCTCATACAGGGTGGCTTTTGCCGTATCTGTTTGGGAAAACAATATGGTTAAGCCCGTTTTATCAGGTATTTTACTTCCTGATTCAAAGGAACTTATAAGCACCTATTCTAGAGAAGAGTTAACCAATCAGCTGGTTATTAACGTACAAGCGTTATTCTTTAAAAACAGAAACTTTGTGGTTCAGCAACCAGAGCACTACGATTTAACCGTTAATCCAGCAAAATTTTATAAGGAGGGTGCTTACACAGAAAATGACTTCTTCGATGAAAAAGCCATTGTTTACTCAATAGCCGACACCCGAAAAGAGGAGATTCTTAAATCGGTATCTGCTAAAGCCATTGAGGAGGCCATAAAGGAGAAGGATAAGCCCACAACCGCAAAAGCAAAGCAGAACGTTGAAAACGCTGATGTAGAGGAGATAGACCTTCATATACATGAGCTTATTGATAACCCAAGCGGTTTGGAACCAGGTGAAATACTGGAAATTCAAATGGCTAGGTTTACAACCGCTCTTGAGGGTGGCATTAAGGGCAAAACCAAGAAAATGGTGTTCATTCATGGTGTGGGCAATGGTAAGCTTAAGCATGAAATTCGTAAACTGCTAGATAAGCAATACTCAAAGTACCGATACCAAGATGCTTCGTTTAAGGAGTACGGTTTTGGTGCAACTATTGTATTCCTTCGCTAATACCGTTCTTAAACATAATTAACTAAAGAGTAGTTCGTTCTATCGCCGCAGGTGTAACCTGGGGAGGAAAGTCCGGGCAACGCAGAGCACCATGCTTCCTAACGGGAAGATGTTCGTGAGGGCATAGTAGCGTAACAGAAAATAACCGTCGTGTTGGTCTCCATCACGATAAGGGTGAAAAGGTGGGGTAAGAGCCCACCGGTTTTTGTGGTAACACAAAAAGCCGTACGCCTCATGGGTTGAAAGACCGTGTATATCATGAACCCAAAAGGTACAGTGCTGCTCGCGCTGGTTCTGCTTGCAGAAGTCATGAGGGGTAGGTCGCTTGATCTAACTGGTGACAGTTAGGCTAGATAAATGATAGAAACTCTTTTCCGAAAGGAATAGGGTACAGAACCCGGCTTACAGGACTACTCTTTTTTTCTTTCTAATTACACTCATCTCTGGAGCAATATTATGTGAAATAATATTGCTCTTTTTTTTATTCCCTAAGCTGAGAGTAGGATTCAATCACCTTCTTATGTTTACATATGTAATATTCATAAGTAATATAGAGTAAACGCTTTGCTACTTGATAAACTCTGAGGAATAGAGCAGGGGAGTTATCAAAATACCATTTGCTGCCCGTCATTGCACGGTTTACGTATGTAATCACATGATTTGCAGTAAAACCTAGCGCCCCGCACACTCTTACTTCTCTCTTCTCGTTGATTATGTTGATATATCAATTGAATGCATGTTATGATTTTATTATACTGTATTTCAGTTTATTACAAATTTTTAATAAACTATTGATTTAACATTTAAACCCCAATGATCCACGTACGGCCTAATGTATGGGTTTTTGTTGATTATTTTAAATTGATAACCAGTTATATAATGAATTTAAATGATGTACTAATTCAACGCATTATGGCGCTATTGAGGGGAATATTAATGCCATAATTAAGTATTATTCCCCTTCTTTAATCCACCTTAAGTATTGCATAATAGTAAAAGCCTAGTTATTTTTGTGAACATTTCTGTATCGCCAATTACATACAAGGGTAAACACATGGATCAAGGTATAGCCGCACGTCTTCAGGTAATCTTCGAAAGGGAAGGTATATCGGCTTCTATTTTTGCTGATAAAATCGGAGTGCAACGTAGTGCAATTTCACATATCCTATCGGGAAGAAACAAACCCGGATTTGACTTGCTCCAGAAAATTATAGCAAAATTCCCTACAATTAACACAGAATGGCTAATTACAGGGTTAGGCGATCCGTATAAGCAGCCAGTTAAGCAAATCCAAACAACCCTTTTCGACCCACCTACAACACAGAGGCAGTCGGTTGAAGTTACATCTGTAAACTCATCATCTTCACAACCAGCAGGGAATCGAACCATAGAGAGAATAGTGATATTCTATAGCGATAAAACCTTTGAAACCTATAATCCGCAGTAAGCTGTGCCGTTTTTTGGCAAAAACCTATCGTTTGTGTAGTTTTGCGAAAAATTTCCTATGTACAAATCCATTATCAGACCTATTCTCTTCCTGCTAAGTCCAGAGAGAGTTCACCATTTAGTGGTTTTTGCCGTTAAGTTTGGATTTAAAATCCCGGGGGTTGCAAAACTTATTGCACTAGCATACAGGGTGAATTCGCCAAGCCTTGTGACAAAAGTAGCTGGGTTAACTTTTCAAAATCCAGTGGGGCTTGCGGCTGGATTCGATAAAGACGCAACCTTTTACAACGAGTTTTCGGCTTTTGGCTTTGGGTTTATTGAGATAGGAACGGTTACGCCAAAAGCGCAACCAGGAAACCCCAAACCCCGATCGTTCCGATTACCAAAGGATGGCGCCTTAATAAACAGAATGGGATTCAATAACCTAGGGGTTGATAATGCAGTTAAGAATTTGGCCAAAGCGCGACGTAAAGGAATGGTAATAGGTGGAAATATTGGAAAGAATACTCAAACACCTAATGAACAGGCTGTTTCTGACTACGAGTACGCTTTTAGGATCCTATACCCACATGTTGATTACCTGGTTATTAACATTAGCTGCCCTAACGTTGCCAACTTGCGAAATCTACAGGATAAGGATTCGCTTGGCAATATACTTGATGCCCTTAGCGAAATTCGTCGTAAACAAACCGTTTACAAACCCATTTTTCTTAAGGTATCGCCCGACTTAACAATCGAACACCTAGACGAAACGCTTGAAACTGCCTCAAAATATGGGGTCGATGGCTTTATTGCAACAAATACCACCACATCAAGGGAAAATCTAAACTCGCCAAATGCACTAGTAACTGCAATTGGCAATGGCGGGCTTAGCGGCAAGCCCATTGCGCAGCGTTCCACCGAGGTTATTCGCTACATCAGGGAAAAGCAGCCCACAACCCCAATAATTGGAGTAGGAGGAATATTTACCCCTGAAGACGCCCTTGAGAAAATTGAAGCAGGTGCTAACCTTGTGCAGATTTATACAGGCTTTATCTACTCAGGGCCTTCTCTTGTAAAAAAAATAAATAAGGAACTCCTTAGAAAGGCAAAATAATGATTACAGTTGACTGCAGAGGGCTTCTATGCCCTAAACCACTTATAGAGACAAGAAAGGCCATTAAAAGCGCCAAAACAGGGGATAAAATCCGTGTAGAGCTAGATAATGACACATCGTGCAAAAATGTGTTACAGTTTTTAAAGGATAATGCCATTGCGGTTGAGCAACGCACAGAGAGCAATGTGTTCATTGTAGAGTTTATGGTGCCCGCTTCATTCGCACCTGCTACTCCAGCCGAGGATTACTGTGAGGTATCAATAAAATCGCCTCAGAGCAACGAGTACATCGTTGTGCTTGACTCCAATGTCTTGGGCGACGGCGATAACGCATTAGGTGAAATTCTCATGAAGGGCTTCTTAAACACACTGCCAGAACTAGATACCCTACCAACCGAAATTATATGTTACAATGGTGGTGTAAAGCTTGCTCAAATTGGTTCCGATACAGCTCAGGCTCTAATTAAAATTAGCTCAATGGGAGTAAAGGTGTCTGTTTGTGGAACATGTGTAGATTTCTTTGGTCTGAAGAACATGCTGGCCATTGGCAATATCTCAAATATGCTATACATAGCAGGCAAGTTAACATCTGGCGTTAGGGTTGTAAAACCTTAACAAGTTTACAAAAGCAAACCTAATGAACAGCTTAATGAACCTCTACTTTGATAACGCAAGCACCAGCTTTCCTAAGCCAGAAGACGTTCAAAAACGTATTTTGGAATACCTTGCGCACGGAGGTTCATATGGTAGAAGTGCCTACAAAAGGGTTTTTGAAACCTCTTACATGGTAGAGCAAACCAGAAATGTACTAGCCAAAGTACTCGGAGTTAAACTATCGGAGAATATTGTTTTTACATCTAATTCAACCACAGCGCTTAACATGCTTATACTTGGATTTAAGTATAAGTATAATAGGGTTATTATTTCTCCACTTGAGCACAATGCTGTTATTCGTCCCCTAGAGCATCTTAAGCAAACCAAAGGACTTATTGTAGATACGCTTCCCCACTTTAGCGATGGCTCCATCGATTTAACCCAATTAGCCAGCCTAGACTTAGGCAAATACGACCTTGCCATAGTAAACCACGCTAGCAATGTAAACGGCCTAATACAGCCCCTAAAAGAGCTTAAAAAGAGTATAGGGAACTTGCCTCTTCTTGTTGATGCAAGCCAATCCCTAGGAAAAGTAACACTGGATGTAGATGAACTTAACCTCGATTTTGTAGCGTTTACTGGACACAAAGGGCTTCTTGGCCCAACTGGGACCGGAGGTTTCTATGCTCGTAACGCTGAACTTCTAAACAAAACCATATTCGGTGGCACTGGCACTAACTCCGAAAGCTACCTAATGCCAACCTCTTTACCCGATGGTTTTGAGCCCGGAACACCTAATGTACTGGGAATATACGGCTTATATGGAGCAATTGAGGGCAAACCTATTGTGCAGTACAGCCATGCAAACTTTCTAAAGGAGCTAAAGGAGCTCCAATCTGTAAAAGGGCTAAGAGTTCTTTGTGCTGCCCATAGCGAAATGCAAACCGATGTATTCTCTGTAATACCAGAAAACGGAAGGGTATCGGACTTTGCGCAGCAACTTAATCAACTTTACGGAATAGAGGTTCGTAGCGGATTACACTGTGCCCCTTTAGCTCACAAAACCTTAGGTTCAATGCCCAGCGGCTCCGTTAGGTTCTCTCTGTCTCCATACCATACCGATAGCGAAATCGCATTCCTTTTCAACGCAATACAATCTATAAATGAACGGTTTAGGTAATAGTAATGAGGAGTACCTTGTTCTCTTTTCTAACATCCACAAAGTGATGAGGGCAGAGCATGTACTTAAAAGCAATGCCATTACATACCAAGTTGTTCCTGTACCTTCGGCATTTAGTAACGAGTGCGGCATGTGCATTAGGCTAGATAGCTCAAAAGTTGATTTAGCGCTTGAACTTTTACATGAACAAAACATCGAATTTAGACTAGTAATCAATGGATAATAAAAATAACGTATTTGACTTGATGACAACCGTAGAGTATGGCGGTTGTTCAGCAAAAATACCTGCAGCAGTGCTTGAAAAGGTGCTGCTAAACCTTCCACGTTCTACCGACAAGAATATACTTGTAGATATTGATACGCACGACGATGCAGGGGTTTACCGTATAAGCGATGATCTTGCCCTTATTTTTACTACAGATTTTTTTCCTCCTATATGCTCTAATCCCTTTGAATTTGGAGAGATTGCTGCAGCAAACTCTATTAGCGATGTTTACGCAATGGGAGGAGAGCCCTTTATGGCGCTTAACATAGCCATGTTCCCGTCAAAAGGAATACCGCTGGAGGCCTACGCTCAAATTCTTGAAGGTGCAGCAAGCACAGCAACTAAGGCTAACACAATCATTCTAGGTGGTCACACCATTGACGATAATCCTCCAAAATTTGGTCTAGCAGTTATAGGAAGGGTTCATCCTAATAAGGTCATTACCAATGCAGGGCTTAAGCCAAACCAAATGCTAATACTTACCAAGCCCATTGGCTCCGGAATTATTACCGCAGCCATGCGTATGGGTATTGTAAGCAACGAGTCGTATAAGGAAACCCTAGAATGGATGAAAACCCTAAACGATAAGGGAGCAGAGGTTATGCGTAAGTTTGGGGTAACAGGAGGGACTGATATTACTGGTTTTGGTCTATTTGGCCATGCTCATAAAATGGCAAAGGCTAGCAAGGTTGATATTGACATCTACTCTACACGGATTCCCTACATAAAAGAAACATATAAACTAATAGAAGAGGGGTGTATACCTGGGGCAGGCTTTAGAAATGAAGAGTATGTTGGGCTTAATTTACATATGTATTCTTCGGATTACAATTGTAAAATGATATGTTTTGACGCCCAAACATCAGGTGGATTACTATTTGGAATAGATGAGGCATATGTAGATGAAGCAATAACAATGCTTAAATCATTTGGGTTAACTTATACATCAGTTATAGGAAAAGTTAAGCCTAGTGGTAATGGCCAAATCAATTTTTACTAAGATGAAACTTGAAGAAGGTAAAGAGTATTCGTTCTATGTTGAAGCTCTAATATCTATACCTAACGAAGGCGATTTTTACCGCCTAAGATATGGCAGTAATAAAAAAATTCTTCTTAAAGCCGAATATTATGTTAACTACAACATTTCCATTGATAATCAAGTAGTTTGCATTGTTGATAAAATTAACTGCGCAGGGAAAATATTCCTTGAGCCCAAACACCCATATTATACAATTGGGGAAACATATCCGTTTAGTGTATGTACGGTAGAACCTCACTTGCAAATCGAAAATTTTGAATCGGGATTGTTTGTTGTAGATATTTTTAACAACATTATACTAGTAGATACCCAAACCAGTCCTGTTGAACAAAAAGAGCTGTTCCTAAAAGTTGTTGGTATCAAAAAGGGGCGTCCAATACTTGAAGCACCTGATGTAATCCAAAATCACAGAATACCCACAGCTACCTCGAAGGATTACCTTTTTACAGGTACAAGGCTTACGGTTGCTAACGAAGTTTTCCTTGAGCTAAAATCCGATTCAGGCGAAGTTGGCCACATAATAGAACGCTACTATAGCCACTACACCAATTTATATACTGGAGAAAAAATACAATGCAGTACGCAAGGCTTCAAGTATGGTATGCCCTTATTAGAACCCACTAATCCCTGGTACCAAATAGGGAATACCTACTGGTTCTCCCTAAACAAGATTGAATACTCCGATGCAACCGAAGCCTTTTATGTAGAGTTTCTTGACAACGGGGGCAAGAAATGTGGGTTACAAGTTAATTCTGAACCCCTAATAGAAAAAATTAAAGCCCATAAAGGGCTTAATTGTAATGTTTTAGGGTTCAGAAAAGGTCGACCTCGATTAGAGGTCGGAGAGGATAACTTCTAACAACTACTCGTCGTCAAAATCATCGTTACTGCTCTCTTCTTCAAAAGGTTCTTCGCTTTCCTCAGGAAAGGAATCATCACTTGTGCCAATTTCATCAGAATCGCCACCAAAGAAATCCCTTTCATCATCCTCATCCTTAGGCTTGGAGTCAATCTTAACGTTCACCTTTATCAAGTAGCTTGCATCGGAAGTATCCAATGTTATGGCGTAAAAATAATCACCATTAGGTTTAGTTATCTTAATTACATGGTTCTGATAACCGTGTGGGTACTTCTGTTTTACAAGTTCAAGAAGTTCGGGTGTAAGGTTTTTGTAGCTGACAACCAGTCTTTTCTTTTCCATATAAAATCCAACGATTTTTTTTGCAATTATATGCATTAATATACAAACTACACATTGTATGATAGTTTTTTTACCAGAAAAATGATAATATTTTCTAGTATTTTTAGGGCTTTAAAGTTTGTCTGTTGTCTATAATTTTGTATAACCAAATCTTACACTTATGAGTAAATATTTAATTGCTTTTAGCATGTTTTTTTTAAGCTTATCGGCTGTTTCTCAGGATAAGCTATACAATCCCGATGCAGACCCTCAAAAAGATGTTACAAAGGCTTTAGTAGAGGCCAAACGACAGGGAAAGCATGTGCTTCTTCAAATCGGCGGGAATTGGTGTCCTTGGTGCGTAAAACTACATCATTTTATGCTCGAGACCGAATCTACTAAACAGCTATTGGACGAGTCGTTTGTTGTTGTAAAGGTTAACTATAGCAAGGAGAACAAGAATTTAAGCTATTTGGAGTACTTAGAATACCCACAGCGTTTTGGCTTTCCTGTGCTAGTTGTATTAAATGCAAATGGCAAACGAATCCATACACAGGATTCTGGCTTACTTGAATCGGGAAATGGTTACGATGCTAAGAAGGTTGAAGGCTTTCTTAAGAATTGGAGCCCCAAGAGCCTAGCTCCTGAAAACTACAAACAATAAAAGTCCTATAATTAATATTATGTTTAATAAAATATTCGAAACATAAAAAAGACCCGATTAGGGTCTTTTTTTATTATCTGAAATAAGCGCTACTGGTTAAGCTTCTCCATTACAGCGTCATACTTTGCTTTCATATCTGGACTTTCATTTCTGAAACGGAAATAGATGTTCTTTAATGTCTCCAAAGTATTCTTATCGTCAGGTTTAATTTCGCTAGCTTTTTCCATGTATGGAATACATGCCTTAAACTGCTCGTTTGCTTCAGCCATCAGCTTTTCGTACTTCTCAATCTCTTTTGCAGGAACATTATTTGCCTCCTCAATAAGTTTTACTCCGCGGTTAAAGTAAAGAGCACCTAGGTTAAAATAGGCATCAAAAAAGTCTGGTTGAACCTCTGTAGCCTGCTTGTATGCAGCAAACGCTTCATCAAACTTACCTAACCTGTCGAAAAGAGTTCCTTCAGCAAAAAGTAAGGTAGCATTGTTTGGTTCTTGCTCTTTTGCTTTTGCCAAATACTCAAGAATTTTTGCAGGATCCTCACCCCTATTCATATAGTCCTGAATTAGAGCGAAAAGAAGATTCTGGTTATTTGGGTGTTTTACAAAACCCTCCTCAAGGTACTTAACAGCGCCTTCGCCTTGACCAGCAGACCCTAAAGCTTCATAAATGTTGTAGTAAACGGTACCGTCAGAAGTGTAACCAAGCTCAAGGCACTTCTTGTACATATCAATAGCTTCGTTGTATAGTTCGCCAAGTTGAGCAGAAAGTCCTGAGTAGTACACAACAATGGTATCAACAGATGCTACCTGAGGCATTTCACCTATCTCTACAACATTTTTAAAGTAAGCATAAGCCGATTTATAGTCCTTAAAGCCATAAGCGTTAGAACCTTCGGTGATGAATTGATTCTTAAGGCGAATAAGATCGGTATTGATAACTTTAGTCTTCTTGCCTTTTACGTCAAGTTCAATTGCCTTCTTTAAGCTTTCTAAAGCACTGTTCAGAGGTTTTTCTACAACTGGAGAAGTAACTTCCCAACGCTCAATTTTACCTTCGTTAAAGTAAAAGTTAACGCGCTCCATAATGAATTTCTCTAGAACGGTTCCGTCAACCTCAACTTGTTCTTTCGATTTTGGAGTACCAACAATAAGGTTGAACTCACTAATGGTCATGCCTGCACGGGCATTCATGATATTAGCATCGTAAATATCCATAAATAGCTCGGCTCTGCTAATCCAGGTTTTCTCCGATGCGTTTTTCTTAGGATTTTCTATCTCCTCATTGCTTTTAGAAAGCTTTTTCTCAAGCTGAGAGTAGTTAATTTGTGCTCCTGTTTGAGCAAAGGCTAAATTAACACCCAGCATTACGCTTAAAAAGAGTGTAAGTTTTTTCATTGCCAAAGATTTAGTTTTCGTAGTTAAACATTAGTTATCGTTGTCGTTGTCGTTAAAATGCTATTCCATATCGGTATCAGCAACGGCTTGGTCAATTATTTCCCCATCTTGTGGTTCATCTTCACCTTTTTCAACATTTGCTACCGCAGCAATTGAATCGCCTTTGCGCAAGTTAATAAGCTTAACCCCCTGGGTTGCACGTCCGGTTACTCGCATTTCACTTACTGAAAGTCTTATTGTAATACCGCTTTTGTTAATGATCATTAGGTCATCGTTGTCGGTAACAGACTTAATAGCAATAAGTTTCCCTGTTTTATCGGTAATATTCAAAGTTTTTACACCTTTTCCGCCCCTATTGGTAATTCTATAGTCGTCGAGGCTCGATCTTTTACCGTATCCATTCTCTGAAACCACCAGAATATCGGACTCATTGCTTTCGTTTACACAAACCATGCCAATGACTTCATCGCTATTGGCAATGCTTATCCCTCTTACTCCGCTACCTGTACGACCAATAGCTCTAACAATGTTCTCTGGGAACCTGATAGCTTTACCATCTTTAGCAGCAAGAATTACATGGTCGGTGCCATTGGTTAAACATGCCTCAAGAAGTTGGTCTCCTTCTCTAACGGTAATGGCAAGCACACCATTTTGTCTCGGTCTGCTGTATGCTTCAAGTGAGGTCTTCTTAATTATCCCTTTCTTGGTACAAAGTATTATGAAGTTGTTTTGGATATAATCCAAATCGGTAAGTTTCTTTACGTTGATAATAGCCTTAACATTGTCGTCGCTCTCAATGTTAATAAGGTTTTGCATTGCTCTACCTTTTGAAGCCTTACTTCCTTCAGGTATATCATAAACCTTAAGCCAGAAGCACTTACCCTTTTCAGTAAAGAACAGCATGGTATTGTGCATGCTCGCAATGTATAGGTGCTCAATAAAATCCTCATCGCGGGTATTGCTTCCCTTTGTACCAACTCCACCCCTTGCCTGTGTTCTATACTCGGTTAATGGTGTACGTTTAATGTATCCAAGTCGAGATATTGTAATAACCACATCCTCGTCGGCGTAAAAATCTTCTGGATTGAATTCCTCGGCATTTGGAACAATTTGGGTACGGCGAGCATCGCCATACTTAGCCTTAACCTCAAGCAGTTCGTCCTTTATAATCTGATTCTGGAGCACTTCGTCTTGAAGTATTTGTTTAAAGTAGTCGATTTGCTTTAGCAACTCATTGTACTCCTCTTTTACCTTATCGCGCTCAAGTCCAGTTAGGCTTCGTAATCGCATATCGATAATTGAGCGAGCCTGAATATCGCTCAAATTGAAGCGGGTCATCAGGTTTTCGCGAGCCTCATCGGGGGTTTGAGCGGAACGAATAATGCTAATAACCTCGTCGATATGGTCTATTGCAATTAGCAGTCCCTCAAGAATGTGGGCACGTTTCTCTGCTTGGTCTAGTTCAAATCTGGTTCTACGAAGAATAACCTCATGCCTATGCTTAACAAAAAGTTCTACAAGATCCTTAAGGTTAAGCATTTTTGGCCTACCATCTACAAGAGCAATATTGTTTATTGAGAATGTAGATTGCAGCTGAGAATACTTATATAAGTTGTTTAGAACAACATTTGCAACTGCCTCTTTTTTAAGGATTATAACAACACGAGTTCCCTGTCTATCTGACTCGTCGTTAATGTAGCTAATCCCATCAAGTTTTTTCTCGTTAATTAGGTCTGCGATTTTTTTAATCATCTCAGCCTTATTAACCATGTAGGGAATTTCGCTCACAACTATCCGTGTACGCCCTGATGAGGTTTGCTCCACCTCGGTTTTGGATCGAATAACAACGCGGCCACGACCAGTATGGTACGCTTCCTTAACGCCTTGAATGCCATAAATTATAGCTCCAGTAGGGAAATCGGGACCTTTAACATAGCGTAGCAACTCGTCAATGGTAATTTCCCTGTTATCGATATATGCACAAGTAGCATCAACAACTTCCGAAATATTGTGAGGCGCCATATTGGTTGCCATCCCCACAGCAATACCCGAAGCTCCGTTAACAAGAAGTGTGGGTATTCGGGTTGGAAGAACAGTAGGCTCTTCTAACGAATCATCGAAGTTCAGTCGAAAATCCACAGTGTCTTTTTCAAGATCAGCTAGGGTTTCCTCTGCTATTTTGGTTAGCCTAGCCTCTGTGTAACGCATAGCAGCAGGGCTATCGCCATCAACCGAACCAAAGTTTCCCTGTCCATCAACAAATGGGTAGCGCATGGACCAGTGCTGAGCCATACGTACCATGGCTTCATAAACAGAGCTGTCTCCGTGTGGGTGATACTTACCAAGAACTTCCCCTACAATACGAGCAGATTTTTTATAGGGTTTACCAGGATTTAATCCTAGCTCCGACATTCCGAAAAGCACGCGGCGGTGCACTGGCTTTAAACCATCGCGAACATCAGGGAGAGCCCTAGAAACAATAACCGACATTGAGTAATCAATGTAGGCCGATTTCATCTCCTCCTCAATATTGATTTGAATAATCCTTTCTCCTTCAGCCATAATTAACTTTATTTTAAAGAAAACAGGGATAAAACAATGCTTTTACCCTGCCGAAATTGAACCCACTAAAATACTCAAAATATCCTAATTTTTAAGTGCTAAACTAGCCTAGTTATTAACAAATAAACGCTTTTTAATGTGGAAACAAACATTTGTGCCTTTCAGTTTGTTTTTCTTTCCAACTATACTATTTTAGTGTCAGAAAAATGAACATTCTTATTACTATGGATTCCAAGTTTTCAAATAAAATTAAAGAGGTTATCACGTATAGCAGAGAGGAAGCGATACGCCTTGGTAGCACATCGATTGGGACAGAACACCTTTTCCTAGGTATTCTTAGAGATGGAGAGAGCCTTGCTGTGGATATACTTAACTCGCTTGGAGTTGACCTTTCCGAACTCAAAAAAGCCTTAGAGCAGCGACTTGCCGCAGAGAAACCTGCACAGGTTGTTTCCGATAAGGATGATATTACCCTATACAAATCGGCCGAAAGGGTACTTAAACTTGTTTACCTTGAGGCTAGAGCACTTAAAAATGAAACCGTTAACACCGCTCATCTCCTTCTTGCTATTCTAAAAGATGAGAATAGCATTGTAACCCAGGTGCTGAGCGAAAAAAATGTAGATTATATGTCGATACGATCCAATCTTAAACAAGACGAGATTGAAGCAAAAGCCGATTTCTCCGATGAAGACGATGAAAGATCTCAATTTGGAGGTGCTTCTAAAGGAAATCCTGCAGGGCAAAGTAAACCAGCATCCGACACTCCTGTTCTAGATAATTTCGGCATTGATTTAACCAAGGCTGCCGATGAGGGAAGGCTAGATCCAATAGTTGGCCGAGAGAAAGAGATTGAACGTATTGCTCAAATTCTAAGCCGACGCAAAAAGAACAATCCAATACTTATTGGAGAACCAGGTGTAGGTAAATCGGCTATTGCTGAAGGGCTAGCCATGCGAATTATAAAGCGAAAAGTTTCTCGCGTACTGTTTAACAAAAGGGTTGTAACCCTTGACCTTGCCTCTATTGTTGCCGGCACAAAGTATAGGGGACAATTTGAGGAACGCATGAAAGCGATCCTAAATGAGCTGGCAAAAACAAACGACGTAATTCTTTTTATTGACGAAATACACACCATTGTTGGTGCTGGCGGTGCTACAGGTTCCCTTGATGCAGCAAATATGCTTAAACCAGCACTAGCCCGCGGAGAAGTTCAATGTATTGGAGCAACTACTCTCGACGAGTATAGAGAACACATTGAGAAGGATGGCGCTCTGGAAAGACGCTTCCAAAAGGTTATGGTAGAACCTACCTCTCCCGATGAAACCGTTGAAATCCTTAATAACATCAAAGAGCGTTACGAGGAACATCACAATGTGACCTATACACCCGAAGCCATTGATGCATGCGTAAAACTTACCATGCGTTATGTTACCGATAGGCATTTGCCCGATAAAGCTATTGATGCACTAGATGAGTCTGGATCTAGGGTACACATCTCTAACATCAAGGTTCCAGAGCGCATTATTGTGCTGGAAAAGCAAATTGAAGAGGCGAAGCGAGAAAAGTTCAAATCAGTAAAAAATCAAGACTTTGAGTCGGCCGCCAGTTTTAGGGATAGAGAAAAACAGCTAATAGAACAGCTGGAACAGGAACAGCAACGCTGGGAAAAAGAGCTCATTAAGCATCGTGAAATAGTTGATGAAGAAAAGGTTGCCGAAGTAGTTGCCATGATGACTGGAGTTCCAGTGCAACGTATTGCTCAAGCAGAAGGTGCTAGACTACTAAAAATGGCTGATGAGCTCAAAGGATCTGTAATTGGGCAAGATGAAGCAATTCTGAAGATTGTAAAATCGATACAACGTAACCGAGCTGGCTTAAAAGACCCGTTGAAGCCCATTGGTACCTTCATATTCCTGGGTCCAACTGGAGTAGGAAAAACACAGCTGGCAAAGGTTTTAGCAAAATACCTTTTTGATACAACCGACAACCTTATTCGTATTGACATGAGCGAGTACATGGAGAAATTCTCTGTTTCTCGCTTGGTTGGAGCGCCTCCAGGCTATATTGGTTATGAGGAAGGCGGACAGCTAACAGAAAAGGTACGCCGTAAGCCCTATTCGGTGGTGCTACTCGATGAAATTGAGAAAGCGCATCCAGATGTATTCCACATTCTACTACAAGTGCTTGATGAAGGGATGCTTACCGATAGTCTTGGCCGAAAAATCGACTTTAAGAACGCTATTGTTATAATGACATCGAACATTGGAACAAGAGAACTTAAGGATTTTGGGCAAGGTGTTGGTTTTACCACTTCTGCAAAACAGGCCTCTTCTAACGATTACGCAAAAAGCGTAATTCAAAAAGCTTTGCGCAAGACATTTGCCCCTGAGTTTCTTAACAGAATTGACGATGTAATTATGTTTAATACTCTTACCCGTGAGGATATTCATAAAATTATCGACATCGAACTTAAGGGTCTATATGAAAGGATAATAGGATTAGGTTATGGCATTAAGCTATCCAGCGCAGCAAAAGACTTTATAGCAGAAAAGGGCTTCGATGCTCAATATGGAGCTAGACCTCTAAAAAGGGCCATTCAAAAGTACCTTGAAGACCCAATGGCTGAAGTGATTATAAAGAGTTCAATATCAATGGGTGATGTAATTTCTGTTGGGTATAGCAAGAAGAAGGACGACATAACCATTAAGATTATTAAAACGCAAGAGGTACAAAGCATTGAATAATTTGCTTCACTTTAATAAATGGAGAAAGAGCTACCCTTGGTAGCTCTTTTATTTTTACCCTAGAGTAATATTTTGCTAACTTTATTGAGAAAAAGGTTGAACAAACAGCGCTAAGTCATGTTTAACTCTAAAACTAACAACAATCATGGAAAACATTAAAGTAACCTTTGGAGGTAATCCTGTTACCCTACTCGGAAACCAAATTAAAGTTGGCGATAAGGCACCCAATTTTTCTGCAACAGATACATCATTAAAAGACGTTAGCCTATCTGATTTTGATGGCAAACTGAAGCTTATATCTATATTCCCATCGGTAGATACCAGCGTTTGCTCCATACAAAACCACAAGTTTAACTCACAAGCAGCAGAATTTGGCGATAAGGTAGCCTTTATTGCAATATCTAACGATTTACCGTTTGCTCTAAAGCGTTTTTGTGGTGCAGAGGGCATCAATAACCTAACCACATTATCGGATCATAAGAATGTAGAGTTTGGCCTAAAATATGGCTATCTTATAAGCGAACTAAGGCTTTTAGCTCGCGGAGTAGTTGTTCTAGATAAAGAAAACGTTGTGAAATACGTTGAGTTTGTTCCAGAAATTGCAACAGAACCCGATTATGATAAAGCTATTGAAGCACTAAAAAAACTTCTTTAACAATATCTCTGAGTGTCGTCCTAAAAAGGGAAGCCTGATTTTTGGCTTCCCTTTTTAGATAATAATGATGAAATGCCGTTACTCTTTGGCCACAATGCACCACTTGTACGGGGATACTAGCTTATCCTCTACTATTGCGGTTCCCGCAATTCCCCCTACACCAATTGCCAATGCTGCACCTCCTGTGTTTGCTACAAGTACCATGGTAGCTGCAGTAGCCATTCCTCCCACTACTGCTGTTGTTGCAGAGGCTATAGCGCTTCCCCTACCAACCTTAACAATATGCTGCAAAGGAATTGTATCGTTTTTAAAGCCACATGGGAACCAACTACGCCTGTGGCGTATAACCAGAGAGCTATCGGTGTAACCAACAAGTCTTCCCTTTAGGTAACGCTGGCCTTTTACCCCATATGCTACATACCCGTAGATACCCTGAAAGCCAGTTCTTTCTGCCAAGTAAACTAGTTTTACCCTATCGACGGAGTCAATCGGAACAATTTTTCCTGTGGTCTTATTGGAGAGTAGCGCCATTTGAGCCTGCGTTACTGTAAATACTAGACACAAAAAAACGGTTAAGGGGATACTCTTTTTTAATAGCATGGCTCAATCTCCTTATTTTTGTGGGGGGTTATGCTTTAATAAATTAGATACTGGATTGCAATAAAATTTATCATAGCCATGCTTATCACATGCAATAGCGGCACCAATACCAACCACAGCCCCCACAACACCTCCTACTTCTGCACCAATGACATAACCTAAAATTGTATACCCTGCAACAACGCCTACAAATTTTCTTACTTTTTTCCAAGCTTTTTTTAACCACCCTTTAGATAAATTAGCATCAGCGGAAGCAACTATATCGACCATAGCAAAAATGGTAGGTAAAGACATTATCTGACTTCTCATGGCACTAATTAATTGTGATTTTTCTTCTACCGGAATATTTTCATCATTTGCAACAAGAATCTCATAAGATTCTAAAACTGAAGATATACTTTGTTGCATACAATTATTATTAGGATCGTCATTCTCGTCGAAAAGTTTATCAATATCATTGTTCATCTCTTCATAAAGAGCCATAGAATAATTAGACAAAGGAGTAATTATCGTTTCTTGTTTAGAATAAATATTCTCCAATTCAGTTTCAGATTTAATCCTCTTTTGAATTATGAGGTAATTATCACCAAACTGCTTCACGCACTATTTTTCTACTTTTTCTTCAATAATGGAGTATAACTCCTCTATGCTATTAGGACTTTTCCTGCTATTTTTAACATCGTTTATCGCATCAGCATAGAAGGTGTTCACCAATTCAATACTTTGCAGCGTATTTTTTGAAAGAAAAATGTTTGGATCAATCTGCCGTTCTAATATAGATGAAGATTCTTCATAATCACCTTTATTACAATTAGTGAATAAGACTAACATAAAGGTTAATAACGACATAATAACTTCTTAGTTTAAGTTTAACATATATCGAAGTTAGGACAAACAAAAATCTACTCAGTTAAAATCACATTAAAAATCATTGTTGTCCGGTAAACCGGAATATTTTCAATCACCAGCACCTAACTG
>JABNAD010000350.1_pt1 | contig 30862 bp, 29 predicted proteins | sample 7240381 | NCBI WGS metagenome assembly JABNAD01 (sample SAMN11332834, study PRJNA596920) | anaerobic digester metagenome | biome: digested sludge; isolation source: digested sewage sludge-derived enrichment culture grown on H2/CO2 | place: Germany: Goettingen
GTATGTGGAAAAGGGCGTGTACTATGAAAACTAAACATCGGTCCGCGACGAGCCGTCAGTTCGGATGGTACATCCCTCTCATACTTCTGGCGGCAGCCGCAATTGTGCCCATTGTCTTTGCGCTGCTCTATTCCTTCAAGCCGCTGCAGAGCATTTTCGGAAACTCCAACCTGCTGACCAGCGGATTTACGCTGGAAAACTACCGCAAGATTGCGCAGCAGCTCCCTATTTTACAAATTACCCTGAATACGGTAGCGGTCGCCGTTCTGGTCACGGTGTTCAAGCTGCTAACCAGCATTCTGGCGGCATATGCTTTTGCCTTTATGCGCTTTCGGGGAAAGACGGTACTTTACTTTGTCATGATCAGTACGATCTTTATTCCGTTCACTGTGACGATGATTCCAAACTACATTACCATTTCCAAACTGAGCCTATTTGATAATATTGTGGGCATTGCCCTGCCCCAGTTGGCAGACGCCAGTGGTATTTTCCTGCTGCGGCAGACAATGCGGTCCATCCCAAAATCTCTGTTGGAAATTGCGGAGATGGATAACATTGGGCGGATGCGTTCTTTAAGGGACATTATTCTGCCGATTTGCAGGCCGTCCATTGTCGCCACCGGCATTATCTTTTTCATCAACTCCTGGAATGAGTATGTCTGGCCAACCCTGATTCTGCGGAAAAAGGAGCATTATACGCTCTCCTTGGCAATGCAGCTGTTCAGCAGTTCGGAGGCCGGCACAGAGTTTACCTCCATTATGGCAATGGCCGTCATTTCGATGCTGATTCCGGTAGTGTTGTACCTGATCTTCCAGCGCTATATCATGAGCACCTTTGCCTCTTCCGGAATTAAGGGCTAATCGAGAAAGGATTATCTATGGTAGATAAATACACCATTGAATTTGATCACGTAGAAAAATCATATCAGAACAACACCGTCATACCCGATCTGAATCTGACCATTCCGGCAGGCGAACGCCTGATTCTTCTCGGGCCATCCGGCTGCGGCAAATCCACGACACTGCGCATGATCGCCGGGTTGGAAGAAGTGACAGGCGGCGAACTCCAGATAGGCGGCAGGCGGGTCAACAAAATTCCATCCGGCGAACGGAATATCGCTATGGTTTTTCAGAACTATGCGCTTTACCCCCATATGAGCGTGGAGGAAAATATCGTTTACGCACTGCGCGTCCACAAAATGAACCGGGAGGAAATGCAGCGGCGGCTGGAGACGGCGCTGGAAATTCTCAATCTGAAGCCGTATGTGAAGCGCAAGCCCCGAGAACTGTCCGGCGGCCAGCGCCAGCGCGTTGCCTTGGCCCGGGCACTTGTAAAGCAGTCCCCTTATCTGCTGCTGGATGAACCGCTCTCCAATCTGGATGCGCAGCTGCGCGGACAGGCCCGCAAGGAATTGGTCAAAATCCACGAGCTGTACCATCAGACATTCATTTATGTGACGCACGATCAGGTGGAGGCTATGACGGTTGGACAGCGGATTGCCCTGATAAACCAGGGAGATCTGCAGATGGTTGATACGCCCTACCGCATTTATAACAGACCGGCAAACGTGTTTACTGCGCGATTCATCGGCTCTCCCGCCACCAACATTCTGGATGCGCAGTGGGACGGACGGGCGCTGTATGTTCTGGGGCAGAAGACATCCCTCCCCGACTGCTGGAGTCGGCTGATTGCCAGAAACGGCCAAGAAGCAGTCTATCTTGGCATTCGCCCAGAACATATTCGTCTGCAGGCAGGCGTTTGCGAAAACGCGTTGTGCGGGCAAATCCGCTATATCGAAGATTACGGAAGCAAGCGCGGTGTTTACGTGGCGGTCGGCGATACGGAGGTCGTCTGCATTTGTGACTGTCCACCCTGTGGAGCGGGGGAAACGGTTTCGTTTTATCTGGATAGCGACCACATCCATCTGTTCAGCCGCAGTACGGAAAAGTCTTTGGGATATCCCGAGGAGGTCTCGGATGACCAAGCGCTGCAGCCTTTGATTCTGGAACGGCACGACAGTGTTCCTGCCTAATTTTCTGAGACAGAGGGGGTGCAGGCGGCCTGCTCAGATGCAGGACAGCCCAAAAGCAGATAGGAGTGGGCCAACCTGCTCAAATTAAACGCTGCAACAAGGGGATGGCAGACAGTCTTTGCTTGGGATTTAAAAACCAAAAGAGTGATTCGCCAGCGCAAGAGGAACCTGATAGGGCAAGCCGCTTGCTGCTGCCATTGGCTCCGGCGGAAATACTTCTGACAAAAGAGGACTGGTTCCGCAGTATGGAACCAGTCCTCTTTGCTAGTTGCGGTGGGAATTGACGGGGCTTGAACGCCGCGATCAAACCACCTCGCGGGGACTCTTTCATTGCGGGGAAATGTGTCGCGCTGCACTAAACCAGAAAATAGCTCCCACGGTGAACGCATCTCTGCGTTTGCCGTGGGAGCTTTCCTTTATTTATGGGAGATACATCGGCGGAGAACGCTGAAATCCCGGCAGCAGACAGATTTGCAGTTCATAGCTGCGTTTGATTTTCTCTACGGCGCGATCCGTGGTGATGTGCCTGTTCGCAATTTTTCACAAGGGCGAACGGCTTCCCGGCTGACGAGAGAACGAACCGCATTTTAAGGTGATATGTTTCCCGGAGGCGGCCGATTGCAGTTTGGAGATGGTAAATTTCAAGCGGAATCCTGCGTCAAATGGATGCGTCGCCGTCAGCATTAAGCGCATAATCAAGAAGAATTTGATTTTCCCGGCAGAACTCTGTCCACTGGTTTGGCAGACACTCATCTGTGATGATGACGTCAACGGATTTCAAGTCGCCAAACAGAAGGTTGGCGCTGGCGTCGAACTTGGTGTGGTCCAGCAGAAGAATCTTCTGCTGCGAGTGGAGCAGCATATTGGCCCGGACCTTTGATTCGTCGAGGTGATTGTCCGACATGCCCTGCCCCAGCGTGACCTTTGGACAGCTGATAAAGGAGCGGTCTGCGAAGTAGCCGGAGAGCGTGTCCGTGGTGTGATACCCGACAAAAGAAGAAGTCCTGCTGCGGAACGAACCTCCCAAACAGATCAAATTGATATTGGAAACCTGATCGTTGCACAGGTCGCAGATTAAAAGAGAGTTCGTAATAATTGTAATGTTGAGTTTTTTGTTCAGCAGCAGCTCCGCCAGCGTAAGACAGGTGGTGCTGGAGTCCAGCATAATCACGTCGTTTTCCCGCACATAACGCAGCGCCTGACGAGCCAGCCGGGATTTCAAATCCGGGTAATACACCTTGCGAAGTTTGGTCGGATAGCTCTTGTCGTATTTGTCCATCAGATAGGCGCCGCCGTGTGTCCGGGTCAGTTTGCCAATGGATTCCAGCTCTTTTAGATCGCGGCGGATGGTCTCTTCACTGCACTGCAGCTGCTTACTCAGATTTGGGATCAACACGCTTCCGTTCTTTGTCAGTTCCTGCTCAATGGCGGTCTGACGATCAATTTTCAGCACAGACATTCCTCCAGTTCTCACAAGTATAGTAGATATTTTTGGAAATTGCAAGATAATTGTGCTTGATATCAACAAAAATCAACAACAATATGTTGATATTGCAAAATTTTACCCATAACGATTCATGCACGTTGAAAGAAAATGTGTAAATTGTAAAATGATATGTTGATTTATGTTAATTTTTGTTGTATTATTTTGCTATGGAAGAGCGAGGTGAAAGGAAGGCGATGGTCGCTCGCTTCGGCTGTCAAAAAACCACAACAAAGGAGAAGCACCACTGCGCATATCCAATCGGCCCGCCTTGCAGACGTCGGATTGTTGAAAACGCAAAACGAAAGGGGAAAATCATGGACAACGGAAATAAGAAGGGAAACTTTATAGGTCTTCTGCCTCTGATCATTTTTGTCGCGCTGTACATCATTTCCACCGCGATTACCGGCGACGCCGGAACGATGCCTCTGAACGTTGGTATTCTCATTGCAATTATTTTTGCATTCATTTTCTGCCGCAAAAAACGCAAGGCTGACGGCCTGAAATTTGACGACATGGTCACGAGTTTTTGCAAAGGCGGCGGCGACGACACGCTGATCCTGATGTTTTTCATTTTCCTGGAGGCTGGTATTTTCTACTGCGTGGCCGGTGGTATGGGTGCGGTCGCTTCTGCTTCCAATCTGGGCTTGAAGCTGCTGCCGGCAAACATGGTGCTGCCCGGCCTGTTCCTGATCGGCTGTGTACTGAGCTTTTCCATGGGTACCTCCATGGGCACGGTCACCGCCCTGATGCCCATCGGCATCGACATTGCCACAAAGACCGGTATGAGTCTGCCGCTGGTCTGTGGAATTGTCGTTTCCGGGGCCATGTTTGGCGACAACCTTTCTTTCATCTCCGATACGACGATTGCCGCCACCCGGACGCAGGAGGTGCAGATGAAGGATAAGTTCAAGGCCAACTTCCTGATGGTTCTGCCCGCTGTGCTTGTGACCTTTGTTTTGTGCATCTTCCAATCCAGCGCCGCGGCGCTGGATAAGAGCACCTTGACATGGGATCTGATGCAGCTGATTCCCTATGTGCTGGTCATCGTGCTGTCGCTCATGGGCGTGCATGTGATTCTGGCCATGGGCGCCGCCATTGTGGCGGGTCTTGTGATCGGAGTTGCGCAGGGCAGCTTCACACTGGTCACGGCGCTCTCCACCGTCGGCGATGGCATCAAGTGCATGGAGGATACCGCCGCAATTGCCGTTATGGTGGGCGGTCTGGTGGCGCTGATGAGCTATCTGGGCGGTATCGACTGGCTACTGAACAAGCTGACCAAGCGGGTCAAGAGCAGCCGCGGCGCGGAGCTGTCCATTGCGGCGCTGGTTACCTTGCTGGATTTGGCGACCACCAACAACACCATCTCCATCATCACCGCCGGCCCCATTGCCAAGGATATCTCCGATGAGTTTGGCGTTTCCCGCGTGCGTACCGCCAGCATTCTGGACCTGTTCTCTTCCGCCGGAAACGGTGTGTGCCCGTGGGCGGGACAGATTTTGGCCGCCGCAGGTCTGGCCGGGGTTTCCACGCTGTCCATCGTGCCGTTTTGCTGGTACAGCATCCTGATGTTCGTTTTCGGCATTTTCTTCATTCTGATCGGCTGGCCCAAGGGGCTTTCGTCCAACAGCGTAAAAAAAGATGTGGAAAAAGCGGCAAAGTGATATAAAATGAATAGACAAAGCGCTCTAAGAGCAGATCATAATTTCTGATCCGGCGCGGAGAGGATAGGGGGATTTGGGATCGAATCGACCCCTATCCTTTCCGCCGTAATAGAAGAGGAAGGATGTATCACATGTCTGAGTTTGATCAGTTTTTCTTAATGAAGGTGGATGATGTCAAGCGCTATACCGTTGACGTCCTGCATTATTTTCAGCCGGGCGATGACATTCGGTGCGTTGAGATCGGCGATGGAAATATCAACTATGTGTTCCGGGTCTGGACGGAAAAGGACGGGAGATCGGTCATCGTTAAGCAGGCGGACAAGCTGCTTCGTTCCTCCGGGCGTCCGCTGGACATCTACCGCAACAAGATTGAGGCTCAGATTTTGATGCTGGAGGGAAGGTTAGCGCCCGACTACATTCCGGAGGTCTTTTACTATGACGAAACCATGGCGGCGCTGTCCATGGAGGATATCTCCGCCTATGGCAATCTCCGCAAGGAGCTGATGGAAAATCACGTCTATTCCCATCTGAGCGAAAACCTCTCCACCTTTTTAGCCGATGTGCTGCTACCCACCACCGACCTTGTCATGGACCGGCAGGAGAAGAAAAAGCAGGTCAAGTTCTTTATCAATCCGGAGCTGTGCGACATCACAGAGGATCTGGTTTTGACGGAGCCCTACTACGAGCCTTACTATAATCCCCGCAACAAAAACATCATCACTCCCGGCAACGAGGCCTTTGTCCATGAGTTCCTCTTTGCGGATGAGAACTTGAAGGCCGAGGTTGCCCTGCTCCGCAACAATTTCATGAACAATGCGCAGGCTTTGATCCACGGCGATCTGCACACCGGCTCCATCTTTGCCAATGAAACAGGCGTGAAGGTCATTGACCCGGAGTTTGCGTTTTATGGCCCGATGGGCTATGATATCGGCAATATGATCGGCAATCTCTTTTTCTCGTGGGCGAACAAGGTGTTTACCATGCCCGGGGAAAAGAAAGCGCTGGCAGCGCTGGAAACCACCATTGCCGAGCTGTACGACAAGACCCGCCAAAAGCTGGAGGCCAAGTACGACGAGCTGGTGAGCTTCCCGTTTTACCGCATCGCCAGCTTTCAAAAGCAATATCTTGACAGCGTCATGGCGGATGCCGTCGGCTATGCCGGAACGGAGATCATCCGCCGGGTTGTGGGGGATTCCAAGGTGATGGAGGTGACAAGCGTCACCGATCCCGTCGTCCGGATTCCCATGGAGCGGGCGCTCATCAAACAGGGCATCGCCCTGATTAAAAACCGGGCGATTTTCCACGCTGGCGCGGAGCTGACCGAGCAGTTTCGCCTGATTCTGGCATAAGGAGGCGTTCATCATGCATCGCTGTGATGATAACATGCCGTTTTTGCTGCAATACGAACATGTGGCATGGTACGAAAACGGCAGGGTACGGATTTTGGATCGGCGCATTTATCCCACCGAGGTCCGCTTTGTGGAGTGCGTCACCTACCACGAGGTGGTGCGGGCCATTGCGGACATGGTGACCCAGAGCGCCGGGCCCTATACCGCGGTGGGCATGGGCATGGCGCTGGCTGCCTACGAGTGCCGCGACAAGGGCAAGGCGGAGCAGGCGGCCTTTTTGAAGCAGGCAGCCTATGATCTGGCTCACGCCCGACCCACGACTGCCAACCGCTACGGCATCATTACAAACCACTGCGCGGACGTTGCCGCGCAGGCGCTGGAAAATGGGGAAGACCCCATTGATAAAATTGTGGAGGCCACGGTGGAATCCCTGAACCGCCGCTATTCCACTATGCAGACCGTGGGCGACTATCTGGCGGATTTGATTCCGTCCGGCGGCACAATTCTGACCCAGTGCTTCGGCGAGACCATCATCGGAACGGTGATGCGCGCCGCCAGGAAGCAGAACAAGACCTTCCGCGTTTTCTGCGCGGAGACCCGGCCGTATTTGCAGGGCGCGCGGCTGACCTCCAGCTGCTTTGCCCAGATGGGGTTCGATACCACCGTCATCACCGACAATATGGTGGCCTATGCCATGCAGCATGAGGGCATCGACCTCTTTACCTCCGCGGCGGACACCATCGCCCGGGACGGACATATCGCCAACAAGATCGGCACGTTCCAGATTGCCATTCTGGCCAAGTACTTTGGGGTTCCGTATTTCGTCACGGGGATTCCCGATCAGGACAAGATGAGCAGGCAGGACATCGTGATCGAGATGCGGGACCCCGCGCAGGTTTTGAGCTATCGGGGAATTCCCAATACCGTGCCGGAGGTCAAGGCGATATACCCGTCCTTTGACGTGGTTCCGCCCCACCTTATCTCCTGCGTCGTCACCGATCAGGGCGTCTACGCGCCCTATGTGCTCAACCACTACTTTGACCGGCAGGTCAAGGCGTTTTATTAATCTGGCAAAGGAAGTCTGAAACATGAAATTGTATGTAAGAGCGCCGTTTTCCGACAAGTGTCTGGAAGAATTGCGCAAGCTGTTCGACACGGTGATCTACGAGCCGTGGACCGTGACCGGCGAGCGCTACTATGAGGACGAAATGCTGGAGCATCTTTTAAAGGAACAGCCCGATGCGCTGATTACGGAGCTGGATCGCGTGACGGAAAAGGTTCTCATGGGCTATGACCGGCTGCAGTTCATCGGCGATTGCCGCGGAACCCCCGCCAACATCCAAGTGGACGCCTGCACCGCCGCCGGTGTGCCGATCCTGTGCACGCCGGGTCGCAACACGCAGGCGGTCGCCGAGATGGTGGTCGGACTGATTCTGGCGTTTTACCGCAAGATTCTCCCCTCCGTGCAATGGGTGGAGGATGGCAAGTGGGTCGCCGGGACAACACCTTATTATCTCTGGATGGGCAACGAGCTGCAAGGAAAAAAGGTCGGGTTTGTGGGGTTTGGCCGCATCAGCCGGGTCGTTGCCAAAATTCTCGACGGCTTTGAGTGCGACATCTCTTTTTACGATCCGTTCATCCCTGGCGATCAGGGCCATTATCACAAGCGCACGCTGGAGGAGATATTCTCCGAAAGCGACATTGTGACGCTGCATCTGCCGGTGTTGGACACCACCCGCGGCATGATTACCGAGCCGCTGCTGCGGTCTATGAAAAAGGACGCGCTGTTTGTCAACGCGGCCCGCTCCGCGCTGGTGGATTACAAAGCGCTTCGCAATGTTTTGGAGGAGCAGAGGATTCGCGGCGCGATTCTGGACGTGCTGGACAGCGAGCCGCCCACGCCGGAGGATGTGTCCATTGGAAGATTGCCCAATGTGCTGCTCACGCCCCACATCTGCGGGGCTACCTATGAGGTGACGGATCACCAGTCCGACATTCTGGTGGACGGTATCCGCAAGTGGATGGCCGGGGAGCAGTTGGAGACGGTCGTTTACAACCGAGACGTATTGAAACAATGACCGCTGGATACGGAGGAGCATCATGAGCAGATATTATCTGGCGGTGGATTTGGGAACCGGAAACTCCCGTGTGGCGATTGTCTCCTCGGATGGAACCATCTTGGATATGCGCTCTTTCACCAATGTCTACTACCGGGACGAGCGGTACGAGGATGCGCAGTATTTCCTGCCCGAGGAGTGGGAGGAAACCATTCTTCGCGGATGCCGGGAGCTTTGCGGCGCGCACCCCGAAATCCGCGTCAGCGCCGTTTCCGCGGCGGGGGCAAGGCAGAGCATTGTGCTGCTGGATCGGGAAGGCAAGGCGTTTTACGGGCTGCCCAACATCGACAATCGGGGCAGAGCCTATATGGCTGAGGTACCCGACCAGGAGGAGATTTACCGAATTTCCGGCAAATGGGTGACGGAGGACTTTGACGCGGCAAAGCTGCTGGGCTTCCGAATGCTCTATCCCCAGCAGTATGCGCGAATCCACAAAATCACCAGCCTCAGCGAGTGGATTGGGCAGATCTTTACCGGACGCGTCGTGATCGAGCCGTCTCAGGCTTGCGAAACGCAGCTGTATGATATTGGAGCGCGCGGGTGGTCGGAAAAGGTGTGTCACTGTTACGGCGTCGACATGGGAATTCTGCCAGAGCTGTGCCCCGCCGGGACGGCGGCGGGCCCGGTGCTGCCGGAGTACCGCCGACTGCTGGGCATGACGGAGGACGCGGTTTTTGTGGTCGGCGGCGCCGACACGCAAATCGCCCTTCGTCAGACGGGTATCGGCGTGGGGGACATCGCCGTCGTCTCCGGCACCACCTCCCCGGTGGTCACGCTGATGAAGGAGAAATTCTATGACCCCCGTCAGCGCGTCTGGACGGACGCGAATCTGGGCGGGCAGACCTATCAGATCGAGATGAACCCCGGCGTTACCGGGCTGAATTATCAGCGTATCCGCTCCATGCTGGCGGGAGACTTGCGTTATGACGCGCTGGAGGAGGCTTATTCCAAGAAGACGGCCTTCTATTGCACGGCTTCGTTTTCCTCTTTGCTGTTCTATGAGCGCAGAGCCTTGCGCCGCGGCGGGTTTTTCATGCGCTCCCCGCTGGACGCGGCGGTGGATCGAACCGATTTTCTCTGGTCGGTGCTGGGCGACATCGCCTGCTCCATCTATGAGCAGTCTGCCAATCTCCGCGCGCTGACAGGCAACTGCTCCGACCGTGTATTGGGCTGCGGCGGGGGCTTCCAGTCCCGGACGCTGTGCCAAATGCTCAGTGACTTGACCGGCTGTGAGCTGCATCTGCGCCTCGGCTTCGATCAGGCCACCGTGCAGGGTCTGGCGCAGGTCTGCAACGAATGTCTGGGAGAAGCGAATGTTTTGACAGAGCAGCGGCAAATCGTTTACCGTCCCCGTAAGGATCAGCTGATCCATCGGTATTACCCGGAGTGGCTGGAGAATCGAAACAAGGCAAACCAAGCATAATTTATGATATTAAGAACAAGCAGGAGGAAATCCCCATGATCATGCAGGAAGAAAGAGAACTGGTTGTCGAGTACGGAAAAAAGATGAGCGCGGCGCGTTTGAGTACCGGCACCAGCGGAAATATCAGTATCTATAATGCCGAGAAGGGGCTCATGGCCATCAGCCCTTCCGGTATGGACTATTTTTCCACCCAGCCGGAGGATGTGGTCATCACCGATCTGGACGCCCATGTGGTAGACGGCGCGCGCAAGCCCTCCAGCGAATGGGCGCTGCACACCATTTTTTACAAGAACAAGCCGGAGGCGCGCTCTGTGGTCCACACCCATTCCGTGTACTGCACGACCTTTGCCGTTCTGGGTCAGCCCGTCCGCGCGGTCCACTATGTGATTGGCGACGCGAATACGGACACCGTGCCCTGCGCACCCTATCAGACGTTCGGTACTGTGGAGCTGGCGGAGGCTGCCATCAAGGTCTGCGGAGACAGCAACGCCGTTTTGCTGGGCAACCACGGTCTGGTGGTCTGCGGCGGCAGCATCCAGAGCGCCTATTCTCTCGCCTGCAACATGGAGTATATCGCCGAGCTGCAATACCGCGCCATGTGCATCGGTACGCCCAATGTCTTGGGCAAGGAGGAGATGGACAAGGTGTTGGAAAAATTCAAGACCTACGGCCAGACGCCGGGAAAGAAAACCGGATATTAAGGAGCGTTTTGTATGAATTCATTTGATTTTTACAGCCCCACCTACTTTATCTTCGGCAAGGAACGGGAAAAGGAAGTGGGTGCCTATGTGAAGAAGTTTGGCGGCAGCCGCTGTCTGGTGGTTTACGGCGGACAGTCCGCAAAGCGGTCGGGCCTTCTGGATCGGGTGAAGGATTCGCTGGAAGAGGCAGGCGTGTGCGTGGAGGAGTTGGGAGGCGTGCGCCCCAATCCCCGAGACGGCCTTGTCTATGAAGGGATCGAGCTGTGCCGGAGGCAGAAGGTTGATTTTCTGCTGGCGGTGGGCGGCGGCAGCGTGATCGACACCGCCAAGGCCATCGCCATGGGCGCTGTCTACGAAGGCGACTTTTGGGAGTTCTTTACCGGAAAGACCCCCGAAAACGCCCTGCCTGTCGGCACCGTGCTGACGATTGCGGCCTCCGGCTCCGAGGGTTCTCCCGATTCCGTGATTACCAATGAAAAGACGCTGGAGAAGAACGCGGCGGAGGCGAATTGTCTGCGGCCGAAGTTCTCCGTGCTGAATCCCGCTCTGACAGAGAGTTTGCCGCCCTTTCAGACGGCCTGCGGTGTGACGGACATCATTGCCCACGCATTTGAGCGGTATTTCACCAACACAAAGGATGTGGAAATCACCGACCGTCTGCTGGAGGGTGTGGTGCTGACCATGCTTCATGAGGGCAGACGCGTGATGGCCGACCCCCGCAACTATGAAGCCCGCGCCAACATCATGTGGGCCGGCATGGTCTGCCACAACGACGTGCTGGGCGTTGGCCGCCAGCAGGATTGGAACAGCCACCATCTGGAGCATGTGCTCTCCGCCAAGTACGACTGCGCGCACGGCGCGGGCCTTGCGGTCGTCATGCCCGCTTGGATGACCTACTGCGCCCGCCACCATGATCCTGCCCGCTTTGCGCAGATGGCGACCCGCATCTTCGGCTGCCAGATGGATTATGAAAATCCGCTGAACACCGCGTTGGAAGGCATCGAGGCGTTCAAAATTTTCCTCAAATCCATCGGGATGCCGCTCACCTTTGCGGAGATCGGCGCAGACCCAGAGAGCATTCCGGAATTGGTGGAGATGAATCGCATTGGCGACGGGAAGACGGGCGGCTTTGTGGCGCTGGACAAGCAGGCACATTATGACATTTACGAGCTGGCGGCAGGCCGGAAAAAAGGAAGCAAATAACCGCTTCGGCGGACATTAGAAGGGAATCGTAAGATGGAAAACGAACAAAAGCTGGGTTTTGCGACCCGCCAGATTCATGTTGGGAAAATCAAAGACGCATCTGGCGCTCTGTGTACACCGATCTATCAGACGTCTACGTTTGAATTTGAGACCGTCCAGCAGGGCGGCGCCCGCTTTGCCGGTGAGGAGCCGGGCTACATCTATTCCCGCCTTTCCAATCCCTCCTTGACGCAGGCGGAGGAGAAGCTGGCCTCTTTGGAAAACGGTGAGGCCGCGCTGGCCGCCGCCTCCGGCATGGGCGCCATCTCCGCCGCATTGTGGACGAGTGTGGTTGCGGGCGACGAGATTCTGGCCAGCGATACGCTGTACGGCTGCACGTTCTCCTTGCTCTGCCACGGAATGACCAAGTTCGGCGTGGATACGAAGTTTATCGACATGGTGGACATTGAGAATCTCAAGAAGCATCTCACGCCCAAGACCAAGGTCGTCTATTTTGAGACGCCCTGCAACCCGACGCTGAAGATTTTGGACATTCAGGCCATTGCCAAGGCTGCCCACCAGTACAATCCCGCCATTCGCGTCATGGTGGACAATACCTTCTGCTCGCCCTATTTGCAGCGCCCGCTGGAACTGGGCGCGGATGTGGTGGTTCACAGCGCCACCAAGTACATCAACGGTCATGGCGACGTGATTGCGGGCTTCATCGTCGGCACGGCGGAGTTCATCGGTCAGTGCCGAACCTTTGGTCTGAAGGACATGACCGGGGCGGTAATGAGTCCGTTTGACGCGTTTTTGATTGCCCGCGGTCTTAAAACGCTGGATATCCGCATGGAGCGCCACTGCGCCAACGCCCACAAGGTGGCGGAATTTTTACATAGTCACCCCGCGGTGGACAAGGTCTACTATCCCGGTCTTCCTGATTTTGAGGGCTACGAGGTTGCCAAGAAGCAGATGAAGGATTTTGGCGGCATGCTGTCCATCGAGCTTAAGGCCAGCCGGGAGGAGGTCGCCAATGCCCTCAACAAGCTGCAGCTGTGTACCATTGCGGTGTCTCTGGGCGACGCCGAGACGCTGGTGGAGCACGCCGCAACCATGACCCACTCTACATATACGCCGGAGGAGCTGGCGGCCGCCGGAATCTCCGAGGGGCTGGTCCGTATCTCCGTTGGATTGGAAGACCCCGACGATATTATCGCCGACCTCAAGAGGGTTCTTGATACCCTCGTCTCCTGAAATGCAGGGAGACCGCAGAATCTGAGACACCCGATGAGCATACGCGCTCAAAATGAATCTCATTTTCGTATGAAAAAGCGCAAAAAGAGGGCTTGTTTTGCGGCTGCTCAAACTATATAGAATTTTTCCAATACGAACGAGGGGCGGGATAAAATCCCGCCCCTCTGAACGTAAACAAACCCGGCTTGCAAGTTGAGAGTAAAAGCCGCGTCTTTCCCCGGGTTGTCCGGAGAAAGACGCGGCTTTTTTACAAAACGGAAAATTTTCAGTTGGAGCAGCGCTTACTTCCAGTAATCCAGCTGGTCCGCATCCATGCCGATATCGGCGGCGTGGAAGACCGGGTTTTGACCTGCCTTCTTCTGCTCGCAATAATCGCGGCAGGCTTTCACCACCACGTTGCTCAGCACCACGCACGCGGGGAGGTTAATCATGCACATGACCGCCATCATAATATCCGCGATGTCCCATGCGGCGGCCATCGGCAGCGCCGCGCCCACCAGAATCACCACCGCGCACAGCAGGCGGAAGCCGAGCATAAAGCGCTTGCTGGGAGTTTTGCGATGGATAAAGGTCAGGCAGTTATCCACATAGAACAGGTTGCCCAGCAGCGTGGTGAACGCAAAGAGCACCATAGCCACCGTGACGAACACGGGGCCAAAGCCGCCCATAATGGTTTCCACGGACTTCTGCACATAGGGCGCGCCGGCAATTTCGGCAGTGGGCTCCACGCCGGAGCACAGGCACATCAGCGCGGTAGCGCTGCAAATGAGGATCGTGTCGATGAACACGGAGAGCACCTGCACCAGTCCCTGCTTCACAGGGTGAGAGACGTCTGCCGCAGCTGCCGCGTTGGGGGCGGAGCCGACGCCCGCCTCGTTGGAGTACAGGCCGCGCTTGATGCCGTACATCATGCAGGAACCGGCAATGCCGGAGAAAATCGCCTGAAAATTGAAGGCGTCGCGGAAAATCTCGCTGAACACGGCGGGAATGAGGCTTGCATGGGAAACCAGCACAACCAGGGAAACCACAATGTACAAAATACCCATCACGGGAACGATGGCCGTGGTGGCCGCGACCACGCGGCGGCCGCCGCCCAGAATGCACCAACCTACCAAAACAGCGAGGACCGCGCCGATGATCCAAGGGGAGATGGCGGGGTCATAGAAGCTGTACACCGCGAAAGTGGATTGCAGGTTATAGGACGCCAGCATGTTGAAGCCTACCGCATAGGTAAAGATCAGGCACACGGCAAACAGCACCGCCAGACCCCGGTTGTGCAGAGCTGTTTCGATGTAGTAGGCGGGGCCGCCGTAGCTGTCGCCGTTCTTGTCGCGGCGCTTGTAGATTTGAGCCAGCGTGCTTTCCACAAACGCGGAGGCGCCGCCGATAATGGCGATCAGCCACATCCAGAACACCGCGCCATAGCCGCCCAAACATACCGCGGTGGACACGCCCACGATGTTGCCGGTGCCCACGCGGGAGGCGGTGGAAACCATCAGCGCCTGGAATGAGGAGATCTTGCCCTCGTTGGAGGGCTTTTCCATGACCACGCGGATCGTCTCCGGGAACATGCGAAGCTGCACAAAGCCCGTGCGGACAGAGAAGTACAGGCCGGCCGCCAGCAGGAGAACAATCAGCACCGGGTAGTACAAAAAGCTGTCCAGTCCATCTAAAATCGTCATTACCATGTTTTTTTACTCTCTCTTCCCTTTTTTATTCAACCGGAAACTTTAACGTTTTGCCGCATTCACTCGCAAAAGTGTGCGGGCAAACGAACCCATCGACAAAGCATCCCTCCCCTTGCCATTGCCAAATCTTACGCAGCGGTATCTTGCAGCTGCCGCCGCGCAGTTTCTTTAGTTATATCATAGAATTGGAGCCGGAAAAATAGTGAAGCCCCAAATAATGAGAAAGATATTCCATCACGCGATAGGCTCCCACACTATTTCCCTTTGGATCCAATGCGGGATTAAACACCGCCAGTCCCATTTTCCGCTCCACAGTGCCCATAATACCGCCGCCCACGCCGCTCTTGGCGGGAATCCCCACCTTCATGGCAAACTCGCCGGAGGCATCGTACATACCGCAGGTTACCATCAGCGTCTTGACGATGCGAACGATCCAATCGTCTAACAGATGCTCGCCGCTGCGGGGGTCCACCCCATTGTGGGCCAACACCAACGCATAGTTGGCCAGATCCTCCGCGTTCACGCTCAAAGAGCACATCCGGAAATAAAGGTCGACCACATCTTCCGCGTCATATTCCAAAATATTGTCGTCTTCCATCAAATATGCCATGGAGCGATTTCGCATACCCGCCTTTTTCTCCGACTGAAACACCGCCTCATTCAGATGGATCGTGTCCCGGCGGCAGAGCCGCCGTGTCAGCTCCAGAAACTCTCCAAAGGGATCCTTCACGTCCATACAGCAGCTGGCGGTGGCGATTGCTCCTGCGTTGATCATGGGGTTGAGTGGGTGGGCAGTCTTCGTCTCCAGCCGCACCAGAGAGTTGAAGGCGTCTCCGGTCGGCTCCACGCCCACCTTGCTGAATACTTTTTCGTACCCCGCCACCTGCAAGGCCATAATCAGCGTGATTGTCTTGGAAATGCTTTGAATCGTAAATTCCTGCTGCCAATCGCCAGAGCGATACACTTCGCCGTCCGTTGTGATGAGGCAGACACCCAGCTGCTCTGAGTCTCCCTTGGCCAGTTCGGGAATATATGTGGCAACCTTTCCTGTATGCAGAAAGGTTCTTGCGTAATCCATCGCATCGTTCAGGGTACGCTCAATCAGCACATTGCGCGCCATAATCTCCGTTCAACTCCGTTCCGGTCTACCCGCGCCATTTGCCGTTGGCAGATCGCTTGATTTTGATAATATCTTAACATACTCTTTCTTAAAAAGATAATAGGGATCTCCGATAGGGTTATCAAACAACGTATATAACAAATTCACCCTTTTTTATCTATAAATTTTGTTTATTTTGCATATTGCTTCTCTGCCCCACAAGACGTTGAAATGCGATATAATAAAAATCGGTTATTATGCAACATGCCTGCTGTCCATATATCGAAGGCATTTTCCCGGGATTGTGTTTTAGGAAAGAGAGTGTGCGCAATGGATATCAAGCATCTGGAATTTTTCTGTACGGTGGCCCATTACGGGTCGATCAACAAGGCCGCACAGGAGTTGTATATTTCTCAGCCGCATCTCAGCCACATTATCCGGGATATGGAGGCCGATGTGGGCGTACCTCTGTTTCAGCGCACAAAGCAAGGCGTCACCCTGACCCATGAGGGACAGAATTTTCTGGAGCACGCCAAGGTGATCCTCAAGGAAATGGAAACCTTAAAGCAGGTTTCCTGCCGCACGGAACCGGAGGGCGACCGTCTGCTTATTTCCATGACCAAATTTACACACACGATGGAGAGCTTCAATGAGGTCTGCATTGGGCGCCAGCACCTTCCCCGGTTCACTTATCTGCTTAATGAAGGAGCAACGCTGGATGTAGTCTCCGATGTGGAGGAACGCATTTCCGATGTGGGATGTATTCATTTTGCCAGCCATGAATCGCAGCGGCTCCACAATTTGCTGGCGGACAAGGGACTGGTTCTGACGCCGCTGGCCACCATGCCGCCCCATATCGTTATCTCGAAAAATCATGAGCTTCTGCGCCAAAAAAGGCCTGTTACGCTCAAGAATCTGCGGGATTACGGCTTTGTGCGCTATATCGGTCAGTATGAGGATTTCATCTATAACATTTCCACGGAGGATCATCAAACGGATCTGAACAACTCCTCCCGGATCATCTACGTATACGGCCGCGCGGCCCTGATGCATCTGATCGCGGTGAGTAATTTTTATACCATCGGCATTCAGGGGTTTTCTACGCAGGACTCTTTGTACCAATGCGCCTCGATTCCCATCAAACACTGCAAAGAACAGTTGGAGTTCGGCCTTGTCACGCGGCGGGACGCCGCTTTGTCCGATGCGGAAAAAGAATTTGTGGAAAATGTCACCGCACGCTATCGGGCGCTTTAATGCGCTCCTGAATTGTATGCAGCCGTCTCCGCGCAGGAATTTTACTGCCGGGGCGGCTGCTTTTGTCGTTGGGTCTACCAAGGACCATGCGCAATGGAGATCATTCGGATTTTAGACCACATCTGCCGCTTAGCTTATCTGAGAGAAAGCGTTGCATTTTACACAATTTAATACGTTTTTTTCTTGCTTTGATTGTGTTGTTTTCATATATTTATTGACATAATTTATCAAAAGAAATATCATAGAACCAAAGAAGTCTTTTGGATGCGGTACATGATATTTTGCTGGGAATCGGGACTCTGCTCAAAGAAAAAATTCCCATAACCAAAAAATTAGACGACTCAATTGACGCGGAAAAGCCGGGAGATGCGCGGAAATGTCGGGATGAACGGGGCCATTCCCAAGCCCACGAACCCGGACATGTTCTATTAAACCATCCAGATATCGACTGGCGCGGGATAAGGTAAACGCGCTGAGAAAAACGAGGGTAGTATGAACCAAAAGAAAAATCTTCTCCTGCTGGTGATTTTTTTTATTTTAATCAGCACCGCGTTTTTCCTTTCACCGGTTTATCTGAGCGGGGAGAGCACAAAAGAAACACCCGAGGTGGAGATATTCCCGAAAAATATGTATCGAGAAACAATCCATGTAGTCGCGGATGTAGACTATGCGCCCTATTCCTATCTTGGAGACGACGGCTCGCCAACGGGGCACGATGTGGAGTTGATCAGCGAGATCGCAAACAACATGAGAGTGAACCTCGACCTTCGGCTGACGACCTGGGACGATGCGATCAACGCCGTGAAAACCGGGCAGGCAGATGTTGTAATGGGGGCAGATGTCATTGCGGACGATTCGGGGGCCGGAATGTTGATGACCATTCCGCTGACCAGCGATACCATGACCGTATTCGGAAAGGAAAGCATCGAGTCGGTGGGCGAGCTGTATGGGAAAAAGATTGCCGTGATTGAGAGCAATGGCGCAAAGGCGCTTCTGAAATCCTATATGCTGGATCCCTACTGCACCGCCTATGCGACGTATACAGAGGTGTTCGAGTCGGTGGAGTCAGGTGAAAACGACTATGCGGTGTCCAACTATTCTGTGGGTTTGCAAATCCTGAAAACGCTGCAGGTCAGCGATATCAAAAGCACGGGCGTTGTTATCATGCAGAACTATTTTTGCTTCGGCGTGCGGGAGGATGAGCCGGAACTGCTGGACAGAATCAACATCGAGCTGGTGAACTTGTCCGACGGCGGCGAGATCAGTCGCTTACAGGAAAAATGGGTCGGTAATAGCACGAATGTGCAGAGTCTGCCTGACTTTTTTCGGGAGCATGCGGGTTTGGTCTGGCTCTATATCGCGGGTGTGATTGCCTTGCTGACCGCTTTTTTGACAATTACCATTATCAGTGCAAAGAAAAATGAAAAGATGCTACGCCAGCAGGCGGAAACCGATCCGCTGACCGGCCTTGCGAACCGTGCCTTTGCGGAAAAGCTGATCGGCAGTATTCTTCAATCGGAGAGTGAAGCCTCAAAACGGGCGCTTTTGATTCTGGACATTGACAATTTTAAGCGGGTCAACGATACGCTTGGGCATCAGCAGGGGGATTCTATCTTGAAGAGCATAGCGGACGTTCTCCGCAAATCATTTCGTGAGGCCGACGTTGTAGGCCGCCTTGGCGGAGATGAATTCTTTGTGCTGATGCAGGGCGTTCAGGGAAAAGCCAATGTGGAAACCAAGGCGAAGGAAATTTGCGGAGCCGTGGTGAAGGTCTGTTCTGCAAACGGCTCTGAGTGCCGGGTGAGCACAAGTATCGGCATCGCGCTTAGTCCCGAGCATGGGAACAATTTTACCCAGCTGTATGCCCACGCCGATGCCGCGCTCTACCATGTAAAAAGCAACGGCAGAAACGGATATATGATTTACAGTGGCGAATATGCGGCGCAAAATGCGGTGGAAAGCCGCCTGCTTGACATGGATTAGAAGGGCGGGAAGGGCTGCTGTGGGGTGCGGACGGATTGAAAGAATACACATCAGTCGGTAATTCAAAGCTGATGTCACTCTGTTGCGGAAAGCGGCTCATTGACGTACAGCCGCCGTTCCTTCAAATATTGAATTAGTTCCGGGAACCGCTGGGGTGACAAATGGGATACAAACTCCGTCCAAATCAACTCCGACATCTCCTCGTCGGAATAGGGAATCGCCGCGCTGCAAAGCTCATCAACGAGCTCCAGCGTGGCGATCAGTGGGTTGTATTTCAGGGTTCCGCGAAAGATGCGAAACTCAATGATGCAGTCATTGGTGAGATTGACGCAGGCGTAGCGCTCGGCACAGGAAGTTTTCGCGCTGTCCGGAACTTTCTTGGGACTGTCCTTCCGCCCGTAGCGAGCCGCCCACTTCTCTAACTGCCGCTTGGTGCGGCGAGAGAATCGCAGTAGCTCGTTCCAGTGGTTTTCCACGAAGAAGAGGATGCGGGCAATGGCGACCTCCTGCGTCTCCTCGGTTTCGCCAAAACTGTTGCAGTTGACGTGGACGTGCAGACCACAAGTCTCCGCGCGGTGGCTGGAATAGCCCTCTGCCAATGCCGTCGCCATTACGGTGGCCCGGGGCATCTGTGCCTTGTGATAGTCCAGCGTCATGGGGTGGGTCACGATCTCCATTCCCTCGTTCAGCGAGCCATCGTGTTTGATGTAGATGTGCTCCGCGTCCTGATTTCCGATTTCCATCAGCGCCTTTGCCACGGAGTCCTGTTCCCCGCCGTTGTCAATCTCCAGCTCCACGCCCAGATAGCGGGAACCTTCGCCGCAGAAAATAGGGGCTGGCTTGTAGTAGTAGGACTGGATTCCCCCGCGATGACTGTCGATGCAGTTGCCACAGTAGGGCACGTCGCTGTCGTCGTCCACATAGTACGTGTCGTCGTTGTGAATCAGCCGCCCGCAGTCAGAGCAGCGGTGGTAGTACTCGTCGTAGCAGTCCTGGCAGAGCACGGTGTTGGAATTGCCCTCGTTGTCATCGGATCAGATCCGCTCGCCACAGCGGTCGTAGACGGCGGTCAGTTCCTCAAGGCAGGTCTCGCACAGCACTTGTTCGTCGAAAAGGGTCTGCTCTCCAATGGAAAATTTCGCGCCGCGGTAGTCACAGGTAAAGGTCTCCATCATTTTAACTTCCTCCATAGTTATAAAATGAGACCCCGGGAAGCTATCCCGGGGCCTCTGCATTTATAATTAATATATATCCCGAAGAGCGGGGATCCGGATTTTAACGTGGGTAATTTGGGTGGGAAGTGCTACGGCGGTGGGAGGAAACACTGCAACTTTGCGGACGCGTAGACAATAGATAACAAGGGGTAGGTGGCTGCCCCTGCTTGCTGCCTGGTTTATCACGTAGAAATCCGTCAATCTTTGACTTGCTACGGAGGTGACCTTTCCAGAGAAACAAGACCGAATAGCTGAAAAGGTTTAGCTAAAGAAAAACGAGATGTTGTATCAGATTCTATGTACCTGTCGTGGATGCTTCCTGCGCCCACGACTTTGAAAGCATTGGGGGACAAGCGTTGCAAGGCTCTAAAGAGGACAATTTTGCGACAGTGCCAATTTCCGGGCGGCTGTGCGGGATGGAGCTAGATTACAGTGTTCGGGGCTGGGACAGGCGGTATCATGTGGCTGTGCTGGCGGCGCTCCCAATGGGAGGTGAAGGGCTGTGAAGGAGTTTGTGCAGCAGCTGCCGCCGGGGGAGCTAATGCCGTTCGAGAGGCATCCGTTCCAAGTGCAGGAGGACGCGGCCTTTGAGGAATTGACGGAGAGCGTCCGTTCTTACGGCATACTCTCACCGCTGCTAGCCCGTCCAAAAGGGGAGGGGTACGAGTTGGTCAGCGGACATCAGCGGCGTCTGGCGGCGATGAAGCTGGGGTTGGAGCACGTGCCGGTTCTCGTACGGGAAATGACAGACGATGAATCGGTGGTGCTGATGGTAGACAGCAATTTGCAGCGAGAAAATTTGCTGCCCAGCGAGAAGGTGTTCGCGTATAAGATGAAGCTGGACGCGCTGAAACATCAGGGGAGGGCAGGTTTGTCGCAAGTTGCGACAAAGTCTGGAAAAATTGATACTGCATCAGTTATTGGAGCGCAATCCGGCGAAAGTCGAGACCAAGTGTTTCGCTATATCCGCCTTACCAACCTCGTCAACCCCCTGCTCACCATGGTAGATGAAGGCCGCATTGCCTGCTCACCTGCTGTGGAGCTATCTTACTTAACAGGCGCTGAGCAAGCGGAGTTATGGGATCAAATCAAGCAGCAGGATGCCACGCCGTCTCTGTCCCAAGCCATCCGCATGAAGCAGTTATCCCGCATCGCCAAGCTGACGCCGGAGATCATCTTCGCCATCCTCACCGAGGAGAAACCAAATCAGAAGGAGCAGGTGCGGTTAAAGACGGAACGCTTGCAAAAGTATTTCCCAAAAAGCTACACGCCACAGCAGATGGAACAGGCCATTTTGAAGCTACTGGAGGAACGTTACCGCAGAAAGCAGCACGAGCTGGAACGGTAATTTTGTATACTGGCGCTATACGGCAATTCCCCTTAAAATGGAGCCAAAAGAGGGACGGGCTATGGATTACCAATTCATCCGCGAATTTTACTACGGCAATCTCACACCCAACGACCGGGACATGCCACCCGATTCGGACTTGGGTAAGGTGTGCAGCGCTTTTGCGAGGCCGAGGCAGCTTTGACTTCGGCATTGCAGAATGAACCGGAAAAAGCCACACTAGCAACGCTTCTGCATACCCATGGAGAAATCGTTGGAATCTCGGAACGGGGCGGTTTTTGCAATGGCTTTCGGTTGGGCGCACTGGCAGTTCTGGACATCCTGTCCGGAGCGGAATAAGGGAAGACATATCATGAAATCATCCTATGAGCAAAACGGCATTCGCTACATTTTGGTGGGCGATTACTACTACCCGGATTTGCTTCCGGACCCGGACGAGGAAACTGAGGCAATTAACCAGATGGTCAAACAGATGGCGGAGGGCTTGGGCGTCAATGAGGAGCTGAAAGCGCGAGACCCGATGCAGTGGGTAGGGCTGATGAACAACCTTCGCAGCACCGCCCGGGAAATTTGGAACGAAGAATAACGGAATAATCCCAACAGAGGGGAACAGGTCAAGTGCCTGTTCCCTTCTGTTTTTTGTCAGGAGGTGGCCCATGAACTACTTTTGCGGCGACGAAGCAGAACGCTTCGCCTTATATGGAATCCCAAAGAGCTTAATTACCGATAAGCGTTTTGAACGCTTAAAGTGTGAGGCGAAATTACTTTACGGTTTAATGCTAGATCGAATGGCCCTTTCTATCAAAAACAACTGGCTCGATAGGCAAAATCGAGCCTTTATTTACTACACCATTGAGAGCGCTATGGAGGACTTACACTGCGGGCACGGCAAAGCAGGAAAGCTGCTCTCGGAGCTGGAAATATACGGCCTGCTACAACGAAAGTGGCAGGGACAGGGAAAGCCAGATCGACTTTATGTCCTCAAATTTTAGTGCTTTGAGAACGCCGGTTTTGGATGCCCCAGAAATCCGCTTTTCGGCTTTCTGGACATCCCGAAAGCGGCTGCTAATAAGAACAAGCAGAAATAAGACTGAGAAAGTAAGGGAAATACCGCGCAGAAAATTAAGTGCAGTAAATGCTGGGATATGATAAAATAAATCTATGGATAAACAAATGAGTCTGTCCGCGCTGGACGACGAACTGGCGCAGGTGCGGACAAAAAAGAGAGGATTTCTTGAGCAGATCGAGCGCATCGTTCCGTGGGGAAAATGGGTATCCATGATCAAGCCGTGCTACTATAAGGGAGAGCGCGGGAATAAGCCCTATGACTTGGAACTGATGCTGCGACTGTATCTGCTGCAAAATCTTTATAACCTATCCGATGAAGCAACTGTTGCCGAAGCAATCGACAGCCGTGCCTTTTCGGATTTCTGCGGCGTGGAATCCAGCAATCAGGTGCCGGACGGTGATACGCTGGGACGTTTCCGGAATATTCTCGTGCATAATGGTTTGCAGGAGCAGCTATTTACGCAGGTAGTAAAGCTACTGCGGGAAAAGGGCCTGCTCTTGAAGAAAGGCACCATTGTGGATTCCACAATCATCGCCGCGCCGTCATCCACGAAGAATCAGGATAAACAGCGGGATCCGGATGCACATCAGGTAAAAAAGGGTAATGAGTGGCACTTTGGCTATAAAGCACATATTGGCGTGGACAAAGATAGTGGACTGGTTCACACGCTCAAAGTGACAGCCGCCAATGCCCATGATGTCACCATGACTTCCAAACTGCTGAGCGGAGAAGAAGCAGTTGTATATGGAGATAGCGGCTACCTTGGAGCGGAAAAGCGTGACGACGCCATTGTGGAGAGCACTTCCGGTAAGCGCATTCGTTATAAGATAAATCGACGTCCCTCGCAGATAAAAAAGGGCTCTGCCAAATCACGGGCCCAGCTCAAGCGCAGGGAGCATGAAAAGTCATCCGTCCGAGCGAAAGTAGAGCATGTCTTTGGTGTTGTGAAAGGATTGTTTTGCTACCGAAAGACTCGATATCGAGGTCTGCGAAAACAGACCGCCAAACTGAATATGCTGTTTGCATTGGCAAATCTGATTTTGGCTGACAGGCGTTGCCTGGTGGCTTGACTTGGGTTGCCTCCGCAAGTAAATATCAAGGATTTTCCACACTGTCTGCCGAAACCGGCTGACAGTGTGGCTTTTTTATGCCGTTGTGCGGCATTGCCTAAGAATCTTTACTCTGCCGAAAAAGAAAAGGAGAGAAACATCATGGACAAAAGAAACAAGCAGATCAATATTCGTTTGAACGAGGAAGAACATCGCAAGCTCACCCAAGCAGCAACAGCGAAGGGTCTTTGCCGCGCTGCCTATCTGCGCGTGCTTTTGCTGGAGGCGTGACGGCGTGAAGTAGCTGAGGAGGTTGCACGGCTAAAGGGAGACTGATTTTCATTTCGGAACGGTACAGGACATTCGGCCCCGCCGAATGTCCCCGCAAGCATAGTATTTTGTCACCAAAACGCGCTTTTTAGGGAGCGCCCTAAGACCCCAACTTGGAAAGGATAATCAAACTATGACAAAAACAAAGCGGGTTTACGTCTGGCTGACAGACAAAGAATTTGAGTACCTGATGCGAAATGTCAAGAAAAGCGGCCTCTGCCGGGAAGCCTACCTGCGGCTCTTAATCGAGGGCTACGAGGTGAAGGAAGCGCCAACAAAGGAGTGGGTGGAGCTGATCCACTTGCTCTCCAGCATGGCGAATAATCTGAACCGTGCGCTCGTAAGGGCGATTGCAAACCCGACATGGCAGTCGGGGAGTAAAACTCTAATACTCCGTGTCATCCTCTAACCTGGCGGGGAAACCCAAAGGGGAAAATAAGCATGTAGGAAAAGCCATGAGTTGGCCAGTTGCTAGGCCACGACTGAATGGTGAGACATGAAATCTGCACAAGGATGAAAGCCAAACTGCTTGAATGGAAGTCCCAAGGGGAATTGTTGTGCCTGCGGCGGAAAGCAGCTATGAACGCCGTACCGTGAGCGCCCATATGCATTGGTTGAGTAAATTGGGTAAGAGTTGCTTGCGGCCGATCTCATATCGAGGAAACGGACGGAACCCACATCCGACAGCAGATGTGCCAGTTGCAAACGTACTAAACGAGGATTACCTAAACCGGAATGCCTGAAACGGCTATGGGGAAAGCCCCTGAATATCCGGCATGGTAACGGAGCCTCCGTAGTAGTCCGAGGACGGGAAAGCCGTCTACATGGCGAAGGGAGGTAGCTTGTTGCTTCAATGCAAAGGAAGGAAGGTGTGAGAGACACCATGAGAAATCCAGACAATGTGTTAAATAGTTTGAAATCCCATGCAAATGACAGGGGCTATCACTATCAACGGTTATACCGTAATCTCTTTAATCAGGACTTCTTTTTGGCGGCGTATCAGAAGATATACGCCAAAGAGGGAAACATGACAAAAGGAGCAGACGGGAAAACCATAGATGGAATGAGTATTGAAAGAATCACAAATCTTGTTCAAGCCCTGAAAACAGAAGAATACAGACCCACCCCAAGCAGGAGAGTTTACATCCCGAAAAAGAATGGCAAGCAACGACCTCTGGGAATCCCCTCAGTAGAGGACAAATTAGTGCAAGAAGTAGTGCGTATGCTGCTGGAAGGTATATATGAAAACAGTTTTGCAAATACCTCCCATGGATTCAGGCCAAATAAGAGCTGCCACACTGCATTGTCCATGATTCAAAAGCGATACACGGGGACGAAATGGTTTGTTGAGGGCGATATCAGCGGATTTTTTGACCACATCGACCATGAAGTCCTGATCGCTATCCTCCGCAAGCGAATTGATGATGAACGCTTTCTAAGGCTAATACGCAAATTTCTCAAAGCTGGTTATCTTGAGAAATGGAAATTTCATAATACCTACAGTGGAACGCCTCAAGGTGGAATCATCAGCCCCATTCTAGCGAACATCTATCTTGACCAGCTTGACCAACATATGGACGAGCTGAAAAAGAAATTTGACAGAGGTATAAAGCGAAAAACCTCACCAGAATACGCCAAAGTAGCCAGACAAAAGAGAACATTGCAGCAAAAGCTGGCAAAATGTGCTGACCCATACCAAAGAAGCGGCATCCAAGAGGAAATCCGGAATATTCAGCAAATACTTCTCAATACGCCGGCCCCTGATGCAATGGATAGCAGCTTTAAGCGTTTACAATATGTGCGGTATGCAGACGACTTCCTCATTGGTGTGATTGGCAGTAAGATGGACGCAGTGACATTAAAAGAAGAAATCGCTCAATACTTGAAGGACAGCCTTCACTTAGAGCTATCCATGGAAAAAACACTGATTACCCATGCAAATAGCAAAGCCAGATTTTTAGGCTACGACATCACTATACGCAAATCTAACCAGCCGCATAAAGGAAAGAGCGGACGGATTCAGAGGCAATTCGGAAATAAAATTGTCCTGGAAGTACCCAAGACTCTTATGTGGAATAAGCTGCTGGAATATGGCGCTATGAAAATGATGTTGCACCACGGAACGGAAAGCTGGAAGCCAAAGTCCCGTGATTTTTTGAAAGACCACAGTGACCTGGAAATTCTGGACCGATACAATGGAGAAATCCGGGGAATCCGCAATTACTACTCGCTTGCCAATAATAGCAGTTGGCTCCATCATTTCAAATATGTGATGGAGTACAGCATGTATAAAACCTTTGCCACCGAATATAGGACAAAGAACCGCAATATCATTGAAAAATACCGGGTTGACAAAGGCTTCGGGGTGACATTTATTACAGCGACAGGCCAGCAGAGGACAAGACTACTCTATGATGAGGGATTTGCCAAAAAGCCACCCTCAACAATGTCCGGCATAGATGGAATGCCAAATAAGGGAATCTTCTGGACGAGGAATCCCTTGGCAGAACGTCTGAAGGCACAGACATGTGAATGGTGCGAAGCAACAGGTATCCCCATTGAAATACATCACGTCCGAAAGCTGAAAAACCTGTCTGGGAAAAATGAATGGGAACGGGTCATGCAGGGGCGCCGCCGAAAGACAATGGCACTCTGCCACAATTGTCATGTCAATTTGCATAAAGGAACACTAAGCCAACAAGTGGAGAGCCGAATACGGTGAAAGCTGTACGTCCGGTTCGGAGGCGAGTACACCGAAACCTGCCTAAGTGATTTCGCAAGGCGCGGGGTACTTAGCCTACAGATCGCAAGGATATCTCACATAAAAGGCGAGGTCAGCGACTGGGTGGCAATTCGACAAATACAAGAAGATGTGCGAAAAGTATTCAATTTGGTAAAGAATTAGTAATTTAATAAAATCAGGGTTGGGTGTTTCGTTGACGTAAGCTGTCAATTGGTGTATAATCGTAAAAATTATGCGATAATGTGGAGGTAGTGCCAATCATGAAGGGAATTGTTCTTGCCGGAGGCAGCGGGACGCGGCTCTATCCGTTAACGATGGTAACCAGCAAACAACTGCTACCCATCTATGATAAGCCAATGATTTATTATCCTCTGTCCACGCTGATGCTAGCGGGTATCCGGGAGATTCTGATTATTTCCACCCCGCAGGATCTGCCGAATTTTGAGCGGTTGCTTGGGGATGGCAGCCGGTATGGACTGCACTTGTCTTACAAGGTGCAGCCCTCGGCGGATGGACTTGCGCAGGCGTTTACCCTGGGCGAGGAGTTCATCGGCGGCGACCGCTGCGCGATGGTGCTGGGCGACAACATCTTCTACGGCGCAGGCTTTACAAACCAGCTTCGCCATGCGGTGGAGCAGGAGAGCGGCGCCACGGTGTTCGGCTATTATGTGGACGACCCGGAGCGCTTTGGCGTGGTGGAGTTTGACAGTGAGGGCAGGGCGGTATCCATTGAGGAAAAGCCGAAGGTACCCAAGTCCAACTATGCCGTTACCGGCTTATATTTCTACGACAACAAGGTTGTCCAGCGGGCGAAAGCGCTGAAGCCGTCTGCCCGGGGAGAGTTGGAAATTACCGATTTGAACCGAATTTATTTGGAGGAAGGTAGCCTGAATGTCATGCGGCTGGGACGCGGCTATGCATGGCTGGATACCGGAACGATGGACGCTCTGGCGGCTGCGTCGGAATTTGTCCGGGTCGTGGAACGCCGGGCGGGGATTCAAATTGCCGCGCTGGAGGAAATCGCTTACCGCAACGGCTGGATTGATCGGAAAACGCTGATCGCATCGGCCAGCGCCTACGGCAAGTCCTCTTACGGTGTGTACTTAAAAACGGTGGCCGATGGCCGCATCCTGTATTAAGAGGGTTTTTGACGATGAATTTTATTGAAACAAAGCTTTCCGGCGTTGTGATCGTGGAGCCAAAGGTGTTTGGCGATCACCGTGGCTTTTTTATGGAGAGCTGGTCCCAGCGTGCGTTTGAGGAGGCCGGTCTGCACTATGATTTTGTGCAGGACAACCACTCGCTGTCCACGGTGAAGGGAACCCTGCGGGGGATTCACTTCCAGAAGGGTGATAAGGCGCAGGCCAAGCTGGTGCGTTGCGTCAAGGGCGCTGTACTGGATGTGGCGGTGGATCTTCGGCCCCAAAGCCCCACTTATCAGCAGTGGGTGGGGGTGGAACTCTCCAGCGACAATCATCGGATGCTCATGATTCCCCGTGGCTTCGGCCACGGCTTTGTTACGCTGACAGATGAGGTGGAATTTCTTTACAAGGCCGACAACTATTACGCGCCGGAGGCCGACGGCGGTATTCTCTGGAGTGACCCGGACATCGGCGTGGACTGGGGTGTGAGCAATCCCATTCTCTCCGATAAGGACACAAGAAATCCGCTGCTAAAAGACGCCGCCCCCGGCTTTTAAGGAGGTAATTTCATGAAGATGATCGTCACCGGCGGTGCCGGGTTCATCGGCAGTAACTTTATTTTTCATATGCGTAAGGCGCACCCGGACTGCAAGCTGATCTGTGTGGACAAGCTGACCTATGCCGGCAATCTGGAAACGCTTCAAAGCGTCATGGATGACCCGATGTTCTCCTTTGAAAAGGTGGACATCTGCGATCGAGAGAGTGTGTATGCCCTGTTTGACCGGGAAAAGCCCGATGTGGTGGTGCATTTTGCCGCCGAGAGCCATGTGGATCGCTCCATCGAAAACCCCGGTGTGTTTCTGGAGACGAACGTGATGGGCACCGGCGTGCTGCTGGATGCATCCCGGAAGTACGGCGTGAAACGCTACCATCAGGTTTCCACGGACGAGGTCTACGGTGATCTGCCGCTGGATCGTCCCGACCTGTTCTTTACGGAACAGACCCCCCTGCACACCTCCTCGCCGTACTCGGCGTCCAAGGCCAGCGCAGATTTGCTGTGCAACGCCTATCAGCGCACCTACGGCATGCCCATCACCATCTCCCGCTGCTCCAACAACTACGGGCCTTATCAGTTCCCCGAAAAGCTGATTCCGCTGATGATTGCCAATGCTCTGGCGGATAAGCCCCTGCCGGTTTACGGCGAGGGTCTCAACGTCCGGGACTGGCTGTATGTAGAGGATCACTGCCGCGCCATTGATTTGATTGTGGAAGAGGGCAAGGTCGGGCAGGTCTACAACATCGGCGGTCATAACGAGATGCGCAACATCGACATTGTGAAGCGGATCTTGCAGATCCTGGACAAGCCGGAGAGCCTCATTACCCATGTGGGCGACCGCAAGGGCCACGATATGCGCTACGCCATCGACCCGGCATTTATCCACGGGGAGCTGGGCTGGCTGCCGGAAACGATGTTTAACGACGGCATTGAAAAGACGGTGCAATGGTATCTGGACAACAAGGTATGGTGGGAGAACATCATCAGCGGCGACTACCAGAACTACTACGAGAAGATGTATGGCAACCGCTGATTCTATGGAAAACAGCCTGCCGCAGATTTCCATTCTTATGGCGGTGTACAACCCCCGGATGGACTGGCTGCGCATGCAGATTCAAAGCCTCAATCTCCAGACATATCCGAATCTGCGGCTCTACATCCGGGACGACTGCTCGTCGAAGGTACCCTTTGCGGACATGCAGGCGCTGATCGCAGAGTGTATCACTGCGTTTCCATATACATTTGTCCGAAACGAGCGGAATCTCGGCTCTAATGGCACGTTTGAACTGCTGACGCGGGAGGCGGAGGGCGACCTCTTTTCCTACTGCGATCAGGACGATCAGTGGCTGCCGGAAAAGCTGACGGTGCTACAAGGCGAATTGGCGCGCTCCGGCGCGCTTTTGGCCTGTTCGGATATGTTTGTCATGGATGCCGATGGAGCGACGACGGCGGACAGCATTGTAAAGGTGCGCCGCCACCATGTGTTTTGCAGCGGCAAGGATCTGGCACCGGGACTGCTGTTCCACAATTTTGTGACCGGCTGTACCATGCTGATGGATGCGAAAACGGCAAAAGAGGCGGTTCCGTTCTGCCCGTATCTGGTGCACGATCACTATCTGGCCTTGTGGAGCGCGGAGCGGGGAAGTATTGTTTCCGTGATGCGTCCGCTGATCCGCTATCGGATTCACGGCGGTAACCAGACGGGTACGCTCAGCGGAGTGACGGATAAGAAAAGCTACGGCGAGGTGCGCATTCATCTGGCGCTCAGCCGTTTTGAATGGCTGGGGGAGCATTTCCCCTGCGGCACGGAGACGGCAAGCGTGATTGCTGACGGTCTTGCGTGGCTGCGTGCCCGACAGACAAACTGGAATCATCAGGGCGGCGGATTCAGTATTTGGAAATATCGCAGATTAAATCCTCTGGTTTCTGTGGCGGAGATCTGCTTGAAATATGCGCCGGAGTGGCTGTTTCTGGCAGCGGTTCGACTGGCGAGAGAGAATAAGGTGTGAAGCGATGAGAGTTTTAGTAACCGGTGCGACCGGACAACTGGGATATGAGGTCTGCCGCGTTTTGCAGGAGCGGGGCGTTGCATATCTGGGTGTCGGTTCCGCGCAGCTGGAGATTACGGATCGTTCCGCCGTCTCCACCTGTCTGGAGGCGTATCGCCCCGACGCAGTGATTC
>JABNAD010000352.1_pt1 | contig 30553 bp, 21 predicted proteins | sample 7240381 | NCBI WGS metagenome assembly JABNAD01 (sample SAMN11332834, study PRJNA596920) | anaerobic digester metagenome | biome: digested sludge; isolation source: digested sewage sludge-derived enrichment culture grown on H2/CO2 | place: Germany: Goettingen
GGAAACCATAGAACAGGTTAACCACATCCCTGTCGGAGTTGGCGCTGATCAGGTTTTGTGAGTAAAGGCCGGCGGCCATTTTCATCCTGAAATTATCAGAAAAGTTATATTTCATGGCCAGTCTTGGCTCAGGCGAGAAATTCCCGAGGGATGCATAATACTGAATCCGGAAACCTGGTTCAAAAAGCAGTTTTCCGCGGGTCATCTTGTATTTAACAAAACCGGCAATTTCTGTGGTGTTCTCTGTTTGTGAGATCTGCCGGCCAACGGTATTGTAAAAATCGAATTCGGTCTTGAAACCAAGCATTTCCAATCCGTATTTGATCTCATCTTTTCCAAGGAAATAAGTAAATCCAAGCCCCAGGTTAAAGCCGTTGATTTCGCTTGACCGCGCCGGAAGCGATCCTTCTTCCATGGTAATGTTGTAGGATGAATAAGCAAAGTTACCCTCCATCAGCACGGGGTTGTTACCGGGTATCACTACCCAGTTGGTTCCCCCGCCGGTTGAATTCCATTTATAAGTGGCCAGTTCAGTGTAGTCAACCTTATCGTTGAAGTTAAAGCCGTAAAAATTTACTTTGGATCCGTTCGCAGCATTTACCGATACTTTTCCGTAAACATCGGTGTAGTTAAACGGAAGTCCGGCAGAGTCAATATAGTTATAGATCAGGTCAGAGGTTTGTTTCAGATATGAGTTTTTTGCCGAGAGCAGGAAGGAAATGCTGCTGGGACTATCGTCGGTCTGCTTTTTTAATGGTCCTTCGAGCATAAGTTTTGCGCCGAAAGTGCTTGCGCCGGCTTTTCCTGCGAGGTGTTTTTTGTTACCGTCGCGGGTAGTAAGGTCCATTACCGATGAAATCCGGCCGCCATGCTGGGCATTGAACCCGCCTGTGTAGATATCGGCATTGCGAAGGATATCAGTATCGAAAACCGAAAAAAGTCCTATGGAATGGAAAGGATTGTAGATAATCATTCCGTCGAGCAGCACTTTGTTCTGAATCGGTGAGCCCCCGCGGATATAGAGCTGACCGCCCTGGTCGCCGGTAAAAATAACGCCGGGCAGCACCTGAAGGTACTGTGCCAGGTCGGGTTGACCGCCAATGGTCGGGATACGGCTGATTTGTTTTGGGGTCAGTTTGATCACCGAGGTACGGGTGTCGCTCCTTGCTTCTTCCCTGTCTGCGGTTATCTGTACCGCATCCAGGTTAAAGGCCGATTTGGTCAGATATAGTTTCTTCGTCAGCACCGTATTGCCTTTTATCGTCACCTGTTCACGCAGGGTGTCATAACCAAGATAAGTTACCATCAGCGTGTACTGCCCGTCGGGAATTTTCGAAATGGTGAAGTATCCGTTCACATCGGTGGATGAACCGTAAGTGGTTTTGTAAAAGTATACATTCGTGAAAATAACCGGTTCTCCGGTCTCCTGCTCATAGACAAATCCACGCACGGTTCCGTTCTGGGCGAAAATTCCTGATGTACTGATTGCCAGTAAGATGGCAGTAAGAATAATAATTCTGGAAAAGTTTTGCATATTGGCGTCAGTGAGCTGGGTGAGTCGTTTCCTGCAGGATACCTGCTGTTTGTTATATTGATTGATCCGGGTAATGGCCCCCATTTTGGAGAAACCGGACAAAATTAATCAAATTTTATTTTCTTTCTTTTCTATTTCAGTTTCATTTAAGATAAACACCCTGTCCTTCTGACGCGGATCGGGTAAATAACACACATTCCGTTTCCCGAACCAGCGATACCGTTTGCGCGCTATATAGCTGTATATGAAATCACTCCATTGCCGGGGAACTATCCTGAAAAGGGCGAAAACTTTCCAGCCTCCTCCGAGGGTGATGAGGATTTCAATAACTGCCTGTGAAGCTGAAAACACATTTCCATCCCTGATGAAAATAATACTTTCCCCTCTCAGGGCTTCCGCCTGTGATGCCACCGATGGCAGAACGGACGGCGGGCCCGGATCAGCGATGAAAAATAGTTTCCGCTTCTTGTCTGCCCGGAGTAAAAAGTTAGCTGTGCTGCTGCAAAGAATACAATACCCATCGAAAATGACCAGGCTCTTATCAGAAGGAATGACTTTATCAGAAATGCTTTTGTTCATTCGAAAACTTTTGAAAGTGTATATTATTTACGAACGTATGTTCATTTATTGTCGTCCGGAAGCGCTTTTTAACCTGTATTTTCAAACAAATCAGGGATCGGTTTGTTGATTCTGCGGGATTTTGAAAGTTTTCACCACTTTATTATCTTTGCCATCATTGAAAACATTTCATCAATAAACATAAATACCTAATTAAATACGAATAATGGACGAAAATAAGATCACGATAGCCGGCGGCAAGCTGATGGTGCCTGACAGGCCGGTTATCCCTTTTATTGAAGGCGATGGCACCGGCCCTGATATCTGGTCTGCAGCGGTAAGGGTTATGGATGCAGCGGTTGCGAAAGCATACGGGGGAAAAAGAAAGATTAAATGGCTTGAAGTGCTGGCAGGTGAAAAGGCGTTCAATCTTACCGGTAACTGGTTGCCCGAAGAAACACTTGAAGCATTCAGGGATTATAAAGTCGGGATAAAGGGGCCGCTCACCACCCCGGTAGGGGGTGGAATCCGTTCCCTGAATGTGGCATTGCGTCAGCAGCTCGATCTGTATGTTTGTCTGAGGCCGGTCCGGTGGTTCTCCGGTGTTCCCAGCCCGGTAAAGGATCCCTCAAAAGTTGATATGCATATTTTCAGGGAGAACACCGAAGATATTTATGCCGGGATTGAATTTATGAGCGGTACGCCGGAGGCCATGAAGATGCGTGATTTTCTCCAGCAGGTAATGGGTGTGAAGAAAATCCGGTTTCCTGAAACCAGCTCCTTCGGGATTAAGCCGGTATCGAAGGAAGGGACAGAGCGTTTGGTCAGGGCAGCCCTTGAATACACCATCAGCCGGGGATTACCCTCATTAACCCTTGTGCACAAAGGGAACATCATGAAGTTTACCGAAGGCGCCTTCAAAATGTGGGGATATGATCTTGCCCGCCGGGAATTCGGACAGTACACCTTTACCTGGGCGGAGTATGATGAAATTGCTGCAGCATCCGGCAGGGAAGCCGCAGACAAGGCCCAGCAGGATGCAGTGTCGGCAGGTAAAATCATTGTTAAGGATGTGATCGCGGATGCGTTTCTGCAGCAGATCCTTCTGCGCCCGGCCGAATATTCAGTGATAGCTACGCTGAACCTGAACGGTGATTATATTTCTGACGCCCTGGCTGCCATTGTCGGTGGAATCGGTATTGCCCCCGGGGCAAATATCAATTATGTGACCGGACATGCAATCTTCGAGGCCACCCATGGCACCGCCCCCAAATATGCCGGGCTGGATATGGTGAATCCCGGATCTGTGATTCTTTCGGGTGCCATGATGCTGGAATATATGGGCTGGATTGAAGCGGCCCGGCTGATCTATGACGGCATCGAGAAAACAATACTTCAGGGCAAGGTAACCTATGATTTTCACCGCCTGATGCAGCATGCCACCAAGTTAAAGACTTCTGAATTCGGTACGGCCATAACAGAAGCAATCCACAATTCGTAAGCAGGAAGAACCAATCAACACAATATCCAGATTATTATGGCAAAGAGACTGAAAGATACACTGTACGAAAAGATCATGGACTGGCGTCCCCGTACAGAGCGACTGATGAAAGAATACGGCAATGTGGTGGTCGATCAGGTTACCATTGGCCAGATCCTTGGCGGGATGAGGGGAATTAAATCCCTGGTCTCAGATATTTCTTACCTCGACCCGCAGGAAGGCATCCGTTACAGAGGGTACACTCTCCCGGAGGTTTTTGAAAAACTTCCGAAAGCAAAAGGAGGAAATATGCCCCTGGTGGAAGGCCTTTTCTACCTGCTGCTTACCGGTGATATGCCAACGGAAGAACAGGCTGCTGAGGTGGCTGACGAGTTTAACAAACGCAGGATACTTCCCCGGTTCATCTATGAGTTGATCGATGCCATGCCATGCTGCAGTCACCCGATGACTATTTTCTCCACAGCCATCCTTACCCTGCATCGTGAGTCATTTTTCACCAAGAAATACCATGCCGGTATCAATAAGCTGGATTACTGGGATCCTACCTATGAGGATTCGCTTAACCTGCTTGCCAAGCTGCCGGAGATAGCCACATACACGTATGCGAAACTCTATCGTGATGGTAAAAGAATTCAATCGAATCCCAATCTCGATTTCGGCGGGAATTTTGCCCACATGATGGGAATAGGAAAGCCTTATGATGATGTTTCCAGGATGCACTTTATTGTGCATGCCGATCATGAAGCCGGCAATGTAAGCGCACATACCGGTCATCTGGTTGCCAGTTCGCTTTCGGATGTGTACCTTTCGATTTCTGCAATGGTAAACGGACTGGCAGGTCCGCTGCATGGTCTTGCCAACCAGGAAGTGTTGCGCTGGCTGCAGGATCTGATGGATAAAATGAACGGGGAAGTCCCCACCGAAGATGAGCTCAAACAATTTGTCTGGAATACCCTGAATTCGGGACAGGTAATACCGGGCTTCGGCCATGCCGTGTTGCGTAAAACCGACCCGCGTTATATGCTGCAGCGGGAGTTCAGTCTGAAAAATATGCCTGAAGATCCGCTTTTCAAAGTTGTGGATATGTTATACAATGTGGTGCCGCCCATTCTCCTCGAACAGGGCAAGGCTAAAAACCCATGGCCCAATGTGGATGCACAGTCCGGGGTTATCCAATGGCACTATGGCATCAAGGAGTATGACTTTTATACCGTGCTGTTCGGGATAGGCAGGTCAATCGGAATCTGTGCCAATATCATATGGGATCGTGCCCTGGGGTATCCGCTCGAAAGGCCCAAGTCGCTGACAACTGCCATCCTTGAAGACATCGCAGCCGGCAAGGATGTGGTGATTGAGGATTAGACTACTTCTTCAGGCGCTAAAGCAAAGGCTTTGCATGCAAGACCTGCATCTCACATGCGATAGATCATCCGGTGAAAATTTGCAGGTTTTCTTAATTGATCCTCTTATAAATTGAGTATGGTAGAACAGAAGGAAATTTTGCTTCCGGCTTTTCCCCGCGGTTTTCACCTCATCACAGAACTGGTGCTGGCCCAGTTGCCTTCGCTGCCGGACACCGGCTTGCTGCATCTGTTTATCAGGCATACATCGGCAGGGATCTGCATCAACGAAAATGCAGATCCAACCGTATTAATCGACTTCGAAACCGTTTTTAACAGAATGGTTCCCGAGGGGCAGCCTTATTACCGCCATACTATTGAGGGGAATGACGATATGCCTGCACACATCAAATCGGTGCTTACCGGGGCAGAAGTGAGCATTCCTGTAACCAACGGAAGGCTCAATCTGGGAACCTGGCAGGGAATTTATCTGTGCGAATTCCGCAACCGTGGCGGGCAGCGCAGACTGATGGCTACGCTGATCAGCTGATGAGCAGATTATTTAAGATTTTCGTAATACCAGTTTATTGCCTGCTTCAGGCCTTCTGAGAGGTTATACTTCGGGTTATACCCGAGCAATTCCCTGGCCTTTTCAATGGAAGCAAGAGAGTGCTGCACATCTCCGGCCCTCGGTGGTCCATACACCGGCCTGATCTCCCCGGCAGGAAGTCCAAAGCCTTGCAGCAACAGGGTTAACTGGCCGAACAATTCGTTCAGGGTGGTGCTTTCGCCGTAAGCAACGTTATATATTGTATTGAGGGCGGCGGGATTGTCGGTGAGGAGTGCCAGCAGATTTATCTGCACTACATTGTCGATATAGGTAAAATCGCGCGACTGACTTCCGTCTCCGTTGATAACCGGAGATTCGCCTTTAACCAGTTGTTTGATGAACTTCGGTATCACTGCAGCATAGGCCCCGTCAGGGTCCTGGCGTTTGCCGAACACGTTGAAATACCTCAGCCCGATGGTCTGCATGCCGTAAAGATCAGCAAAAACCCCGGCATAAAGCTCATTCACGTATTTGGTGATCGCGTAAGGGGAGAGCGGTTTGCCGATCACATCTTCCTTTTTGGGAAGGGCAGGATGATCGCCGTAAGTTGAGGAACTTGCCGCGTAAACGAATCGTTTGACGCCCGCATCGCGCGCGGCGACCAGCATATTGACGAAACCGCCGATATTTACATTATTTGAAGTTGCGGGATCCTTGATGGACCTTGGAACGGATCCCAGGGCGGCCTGGTGCAGCACATAGTCAGTCCCTTCACAGGCCTTCCGGCAATCATCCGCATTCCTGATATCCCCGGTAATCAACGAAAAATGCGGGTGGGCGAGAAAGTCTTTGATATTCTCCTGCTTGCCGGTGCTGAAATTATCAAGGCAAACAACCCGGCTTCCCTCTCCGAGCAAAGCCTCAATCAGGTTGGAGCCGATAAAGCCGGCCCCGCCGGTTACAAGTATTTTTGATGATCCCAATTGCTGCATAGCCTGCATCCTGTTAATCAGACGGCTTGAAATCTATTCATTTCGTCCACGGGTGAAGAATGACAAAGGTCGGAGAATTTTGTCAAAAACAAAGTATTGTATCAGGACAAAGTCTTCGTCATCATTGATCAGGGCATACATGCGGTCGCGGTCGAAGAAGACCGTTGACCCGTCAAATACATCAATTTCAGGCTCGGGGAGCATCCTCGGGTATGTTTTGACATTCTGTCTGGATCCGTCCTTCGCAAACAGTGTGATCACATGCATGGGAACAGGACTGGTGATGGAATCCCTGCGTTCCGGTTCCATATCATTGAACAGAGCCTCGTACCGGATATTCCGGAAGGCGTTTACAAAGGCCATCAACTGAAGGGTATCGTAGGCAGCCAGCGTTTTGTTGTCAGTTAATCGGACCAGTTCCAGTCTGGTATTTTCGCGGTTTACGACTTTATAAGATTCTTCAGGATGGCTGGGGAATTCAACGAGAATATGGTCTATCTCAGGGAGCCTTTTATTGAATACGGTATGTTCCCTCCAGTCGTTTTCAAGCGTGGAGTAACGGGTGGCGACGTACCCGCGGAGGCCGGGCATGTAAATTACCACCGGCGCATCGGCGCCTTCGAGCAGGGCATATGTGCCGTTATTGTCCATGGTTGCATCCCCGACATAGTAAGTTTTTGTAAGTTTCTCAACGGGAAACCACCTGTATTTCCCGAGTTTAATACGGTGGGTATGCTGGTAAATTTCAACTTTTACCGACTTGGCTGAAAGCAGGGTCAGGACGTTGTTATGGGCTGCACGGGCTACAGGTTCCCTTACTGTGATGTTCGAAATGGTAAGCAGGAAAGTGTTGATATTCTCGGGATGAGCGGCATATTTTTCATTCAACTTCCAGGTGCCGTCGGCTTGCCGGGTGAGCAGGATGGAACGGTCTGATTTGTCGGACATAAAAACCTTGGTTATTGCAGCCGTATCGGCAATGGCAAAATCGCTGATCCCGGCATGCAGGGTTGTACTGGACCGGTTCATGATAAGGTAGCCTGCCAGGATGGCAAGCAGCAGCGTGATGATCAGTGTGAGCCTGTTTTTTCGCATTTCAGAGTCTGTGAATAAGTTTATGATTTTTCCTGTTTCAGTTCCCGGCCTGCCGGAAACGGGTCATTATTCTGTGGCGGTATTATCTGGCGTAGCGGTATTTCCTGATCATGGACTGTATAAATCCGAACAGGATAACCAGCAGCACCGGACCGGCAGTATTGATCAGCTGCCACATCAGCAGGTCCTTTCTTGCACGGGTTACATCGAGCGACCTTAGCCTGAGTTCGCGGGAGCGTACCGCCATCAGTCCGGTATCGTCGCAAAGGTAATTCACTGCATTCAGCATCAGCTCCCTGTTCCCGAAGGTCTGACCGGTAAAACGGTCGTATCCCAGTGGGTAAGGGTTGAAGGTGCCTGCGCTGAACTGAACCTGGTTTTTAATCAGGTCTCCGTCGGCCATCACAATCATCCTGTTTTCAGGACTCCTGCCGGTAAAACCGATTTCCGGAGCCTGTGCAATTTCGGCGGGAATCCGGTTGTTGTAGAGTGATTCAAATTCTCCTTCGAGCAGCACCGCCACAGCCTGAGGCGGTTGGTTGTAGTCTGCCGGATCGGGCTCCCGGCGCAGGATGTCAAGGCTGATCATGACGGGCGTATTTGCTACACGCGTATATTTCGAAGTTTGCAAAAGCACTGTTTTGCTGATCGCCGGATTACCTACGGTATCGATACTGCTGATAAACTCGGTCCGTACCGCATTCAGGTTGTTGACAACCGGGTGTGATGAGGCAGAGGTGAGCACCGGGAAATAATACCATGGGAAGAAGCTGAATTGCGGCTGATTTCCGATCTGACCGGTATAAAGCGGAATCGGCAGTGCATTCAGGTCCATCAGCAGGTTGCTGTTGAGCCTGACTCCATACCGGAAAAGCATGTCATTCAGGTTAATATCCTGCGTGATTCCCATGGTGCGGTCAGCCGATTGAATGCTGTCCATGCTGGCAAAAACCGGATCGATCAGCCAGAGCACTTTCCCGCCTTTCATGATGTATTGGTCGATGATAAATTTGTCCTTTTCGCTGAATACTGAATCGGGTTTGGCGATGATGATTGCCTTGTATTTATTCAGAACCGTGTATGTTCCGTCTTCATTTTCTTTTCTTTCGGTAAGTGCATTCACCCTGCCGCTGATGTTTACCCTTTCAACGATATAGTAATCGGAAAGAGCCCGGGAGATATCAGCGATTTCGGCACCTTTGAGTTCGCCATGACCCTGCGTAAAGGCGATTTTTGGTTTCCCCGTATTGCTGAGCTTCCTGATGGCGTTCGAGATATTGTATTCCAGCGCCTGTATCGAATTGTTTATGATTACATCAGGAGGGGCGCCGATTTGTTCTGATATCAGGCTCAGGGGAATTTCGCGGCCTTTGTGCGAAACAATGGCCCCGGGAAATATCCGTTGCTGCTGCTGCCCCTCTTTTTTTCTGACGTTGATGTCGGTTGGCTGCAATCCTTGCTGTATCAGCCTTTCGAAAACTTCATTCCGGGTTTTGGCATCCGGCGCTTCGGAAGGGTTGATGAATTCATACTGAATATTATCATTGAATGCCCTGAATTCATCCAGCATCTCGCGGGTGGAACGGCTGAGCATTTTGAAGCCGGCCGGGAATTCACCTTCCAGAAATACCTTGAAATAGAAAATATCGTCCGTTTCCCTGAGCAACTTTTTGGTGGAAGGGGAGAGGGAATATCTCTTTTCGGTAGTCAGGTCGAAACGGGTGAAAATGTAGGAACCGATGATGTTAAGCAACAAAATAATCACAAGCCCCAGCACAAGCTGAAGAATGTTGTTACGGCGGATATCTTTGTTTGTTTGTCTGGCTGAACTCATTTTCTTAACTCCGGTATTAGAATTGAACTGGCTCCGGTTATTCGGCTTCGGTCTTTGATTTTTCCTGCTTCTCCCATTTTCTGCTTTCGAGGGATGTTTTCGTCAGCAGTATAAATATGCCGATGATACTCAGAAAATAGATTACATCGCGGGTATCGACCACGCCACGGCTCATGGAAGCATAGTGCGCTTCAATTCCCAGCGACATAATCAGCAGGTCGGCTTTCCCGAAAAGGGAGAGAGAGGCGACAAATCCGAATCCAATATAGGCAAAGCCACTGATAATCAGGGCAAGCATAAATGCAACAATCTGGTTGTCGGTGATGGAAGAGACGAAAATGCCGATGGCAACAAATGCTGAAGCCAGAAACAACAGGCCGATATATGAACCCCACATCCCGCCCATATCCATATTTCCTTTAGGCAGGCCAAGCAGGTAAACGGAAACGGCATAGATTAGCGTAGGTAGCAGGGAGAAAATTACCAGCGAAACGCCTGCCAGGTACTTCGACATAATTATCTGCATATCCGTCAGCGGTTTGGTAAGCAGCATCTCAATGGTACCGCCCCTCTTTTCATCGGCGAACGACCGCATGGTGATGGCCGGTATCAGGAAAAGAAATACAAACGGAGAAATCATGAAGAGATTATCCAGGCTGGCATAACCGTAATCAATGATGTTGAATCCCATCGGGAAAATCCATAAAAACAACCCGTTAATCAGCAGAAATACCACAATGGCAATATAACCGATCAGTGAGTTGAGAAAAGCAAATATCTCTTTCTTGTAAAGTGTATACATATCTTGTCTGAGGGTTCCCGTTAAGAGGGGGCTAAATTACTCAAAATTGCCGTTTTGGGGATTGTTTTTGGATTTTTTGGCAAATCTTCAGCCTGCCGGCTGTCTCATTGTGATGCTTACACAGGATTGTCAGAATAGAACCTCTGTTTATGCAAATGATTCCGATATGAGCAGAAAGAGTGCCGGAAAGGTGGTTTAAAGGTCAGCGGGCAAATTCAATCAGTACGACATCGTCATTTCTTAATCCGAGCAGGCTGGAGGCATTCCCTTTATTAATCGCTATTTCCAGGTATCCCGTGGTGCTGAACAGCACGGCAATCTCTCCTTCCGGAACATCGCTGTATGCATTTCTCACAACATTCACCGTATGGGTTTTGCCCTTGATGTTGAGAGAGAATTTCCGCCTCATTCCTGTTTCAAGAAATTCCTTCTCTGTGATATTCAGGAAAACGTTCTCGTAGTTGTCAATATAGATTACCCGGCCGCTGATGATATTTCCGTTGATCTGAGGTTGCATGGAAATCAAGGCCTTAAGCTCAGTCCTGACATCTCCCAGTTCTTCAACCGGTTTACCGGTAGCCAGATGAACCGCTGCTTTTACAAACCTGTCGCGGGTTGAAAAGATAAAATGACCGGAATCCTGGGGAATGGTCAGTTCAACGATTTTCTCAGGCAGCCCGTCAAACATCAGGGTGAAAATGCCGTTGTCGGCACCGATAAAATAATGATTGCGGTATAGCAGTGCAATATGTGGTGTAAGTTCCGACTCCTCCGTATTAACGCCCACAATATGCACGGTGCCATCCGGAAAATGCGGAAATGAGTTCCGCAGTATAAAAGAAGCCTGTTTCACATTGAACGGCGGAATCTGGTGCGTTATATCCACAATCCGGGCCTCCGGAAGTTTGCTGAGTATGGCGCCTTTCACCACACCGGCATAATGATCCCGTGGACCCCAGTCGGTAGTTAGTGTAATAATGTTTACCTGTGCCATATCTATTTCGTTGCCTTCCCGCAGATATTAACCTTCCCGGTCATTGACCGAAAACCAGTTTAATCAAATTCAGATGATTGTTGCACAGGCGTAAATGGGCACGGGCTTCAATCACATTTTATTTTCAGCATACCGGAGAACAGGCTATCCTCTCACCGGCCGGATTTCTTTTGAGGACAAATCCCTGCAAAATTACATTATCTCTTTATTAAACCAAGGGGATTGGTCATGAATTCTGTATGCGGGTTTTCACAGGCCCGGGGTTCCTGATTTTGCTGTGTTTATGGTTCATTAAGTGATTCTTTTAATAACTTTGTATCAAAACCGGTATGATTAAACACATTGTTTTCTTCAGGTTATTGCCCGGATTACGGGAGGCCGGGTCCGCGGAATTGCTGGAGGAGGTCAGCTACCAGCTTGGATTGCTTCCGGCGCTTATTCCCGGCATGCTGAATTTTGAAATTTGCAGGAATATCGCTGTTGACCCGAAAGCTGCCGATCTTGTGCTGGTAAGTGAATTTGCCGATTCGGATGCCCTGAAAGCCTATCAGATTCACCCGGCTCACCTTGCATTCGTGGAATGGAACCGGGATAAATGCCCCAAAATGGCCGTTGCCGATTATGAATTCTGACAACTTCCTGAATTTGTCCCTGTTGTGTGTTATAATCCGGCAGTTATCCTATTTTTGTATCAGCAATTCTGCCTGATCTCTATACAACCATGAAAAAACTACCCCTCACGCTGTTTTTGTTTCCGCTTGCATTTGTCTCGTGCGATCTTGGCGGTGAACATTATTCACGGTATTATGATTATGTTGATATAGATGAGTTGTCTGTCCCCGACAGCGCAGTGACGGGGGATACGGTGCCGGTTTATGCACGGGCGGGCGCCCCGAATGGCTGCTGGTCGCAACTCGAATTATACTGCTATCCGTATAACGATACGCTTTACCTGGTAAATGCTTCAGGTTTGTACGAATCCCATGACGGAGTATGTCCGGAAATTTATGTTACCAAAGACAGCACGTTCAGGTTTATTCCCGATACGGCCGGCGTTTATATTTTTGCCGCTCAGTCGAGATCGAAGCCGGTTATGTTTGATACACTGGTTGTTATGCCTGCGCGTTGATGGCTGATGGAAAGGTGAATTCCGCAACCTCGGGGATTCTCCTGTTAAGGGATCAGTTTCAGGCCTGGCTTCAGCCTTGCTTTTCAATGTAGTTTTAATTGTCGGAGCATTACAGATGAAAAACCTGACCTCACCTTTGCCTGCTTCCGAAAGGATTATTCTTTTGGATATTTTACGGGGATTCGCGATCTTCGGTATACTGATGGTGAATATGAAGATATTTATCCATCCTGTCAATATAATGATGTTGAGGCCATCTTTGGATCAGCCGTTGTTTTTGCTTATACCTGACCTGCTTATAAAATTTCTTTTCGAAGGAAAGTTTTACACCCTGTTCTCGCTGCTCTTTGGCTATGGTTTCTGGATCTTTATGAATAAAAAGGTGGAGACCGGTTCAATTATCCCGGTCTTCAGAAGGAGACTTGCTGTTCTGCTCTTGGTTGGAGTGCTTCATATTGTGTTACTTTGGGCCGGCGATATCCTGTTTTTTTATGCCATCTTCGGATTTTTTCTTTTACTTTTCAGGAAGTCCTCCGACAGGAAAGCCGCTATCTGGGGAGCGGTACTGATATTGCTGCCGGCAATCGTTACTGCACTCACCTGGGGAATGATGGCCCTGGGTTCATCGTTTCCTGAAGGAAAAGCTGCTATTGATGCCTCTGCCGCTGAAAGTTTCCGGTCGATAAATGAGATGATTGAGCGTTCACGGCAGGCATATGGCCATGGGAGTTTCAGCGAAATTGTCCATGCAAGGATTAAAGAATGGACAGCCCTGTTGCCCGGATTGCTGTTTTTTTATCCGGCCGTGCTAGGTACATACTTATTCGGAATGCTTGCTGCCCGGAAGAATCTGGCCGTTTCGAATGCTGCAAACACCTCCTTTTTCAGAAAGTGCCTGCCATTGAGCCTGCCCATCGGGATAGCGGGTGAGGCTGTTTATACCTATGCTTCCTATCATGCTGACATGGCAATGCCCAACGGGATGAGTGTGCTGGCATCATTTTCGCACGCAGTCGGGGCGCCTGCACTTACCCTCTCCTACATCGGATTGATCATCGTTCTTTTCGAAAAAGGACGACTCTCCCGGCTGTGGAATGCCCTGGTTCCTGTCGGCCGGATGGCACTCACCAACTATCTGATGCAGTCTTTGATTTGTACCACAATATTCCTTTCATATGGACTCGGAATGTCCGGGAAACTGAATACCCTTCAGGGCATTGCCCTCGTTGTGCTCATATATTCCCTGCAGATCCTTTACAGTCGTTACTGGATTTCAGAATTCCGCTACGGTCCGGCTGAATGGGTCTGGCGAAGACTCACTTACCTCAGTCCGGTCAGTTTCCGGAAGAAACGCGGATAGTTTATGAATAGTTGTTTGTTTTATCATGCCCCATCTGCTGAATGATAATCTGGTTTTATTTTTAAAAAACACCTAAAGCATTGAAAATGAAAACTAATTACCGCCACTACCCTGTTATTTTTTCTCTTCTTATCCTTCTCGGAGGAGGTATCTGGCTATATTTACAGGCGCCCCGTCAGGAAAAAGAGGGTCATCACATGCTTGCACGCACGGGTTTGAAAAAAGAACCCGGATACCTTCCCAACGACTGGTTGTCAAGGCAGCGGACCTATCCGCAGGGTAGGATAAAAACGGAACATTATCTGAAGGCTGTCAGGGATGCTCATCAGATGCACCGCAGTTTATCGCGTGGCTCTTACAGCTGGGAGCCTGCAGGGCCGACAAATATCGGCGGGCGGATTACCGACATAGAAATGCCGGCTGGTTCATTCTCAACAATTTATGTCGGGACAGCTTCAGGAGGCATATTTAAGACTGATAATTCCGGTGTTAACTGGACAAATATTTTCGATCAGGCTGCAACCATTTCCATCGGCGATCTTGCGGTTGGCCGTCAGAATACTGATCTGGTATATGCCGGAACCGGAGAAGCCAACGCCTCAAGCCAGAGTTTCAGGGGAGACGGAATTTATAAATCGACCGACGGCGGTGCCACCTGGACACATACAGGGTTGGATGAATCGGCCTATATCGGGCGCATCATCATAGATCATCAGAACGAAGAAAGGGTTTTTGCGGCTGCCTGCGGAAACCTGTTTACGCCCGACGGCAATAGGGGGATTTACAGGACTACCAATGGAGGAGCTTCCTGGGAGCAGGTGCTTTTTGTTAACGACTCCACTTCCGGAATTGATCTGGTTCAGCATCCGGCAAATCCCGACATTCTTTATGCCGCCATGTGGGAGCGCATGCGCGGACTTAACTACCGGCGTTCATTCGGGCCCTCCTCCGGTATCTGGATGACTGTCAACGGGGGTGATACCTAGACGAAACTGCAGGGCGGATTGCCCCAGGGAAATCAGGTGGGTCGGATTGGCCTGGCCATTTCCCCTTCTGATCCCGAAAGGCTTTACGCGTTTTTCGACAACAGTTCAGGCGAGGCGGTGTACCGCACTGTTAATGGAGGCCAAAGCTGGATACGTACGAATGACAATGCCATTCAAGGCATGAACAGTTCCTTCGGATGGTATTTCGGACAGATACGTGTAAACCCGGTGAATCCTGATGTGATCTACCTGCTTGGCGTCGACCTTTATTATTCCACCAACGGAGGCGACAGCTACACCCAGTTGGCGGGGTATTACAATTCAGATGAAATCCATGTAGATCATCATGCGCTCTATATTCATCCATCAACAGGAAGGGTCTATGAAGGCAACGACGGAGGATTTTATTACAGTGATGATATGGGTCTGAGCTGGACCTGGGTAAACAATCTGCCCATTACCCAGTTCTATGATATCGAGATTGATTACCTGAATCCGGCCCGGCTGATCGGAGGGACGCAGGATAACAACACCATCAGGACTTCCGCGGGAAGTGCCGACGGATGGGATGCCATTCTTGGGGGTGATGGTTTTTATTCTCTGGTTGATTATACCCGTTCAAATGTGGTTTATGCTGAATATCAATGGGGGATGTTGCATAAATCGACCAATTACGGCAATTCAATGTCCTTTATAGGGGGAGCCTGGTCTAACGACAGGGTAAACTGGTCGGCGCCGGTCGTTATGCACCCTCAGAATCCCAATATTCTTTATTTCGGTACTTACCGGGTATGGAGAACTTCAAACGGTGGCAATAGCTGGAGCGCGGTAAGTCAGGATCTGACCAGGGGAGATGACGGCAGTACCTATCATACCATCAGCGCCCTGGCGGTGTCGGGCATAGATCCTGACATCGTACTTGCTGGTACCGACGACGGCAAGGTGCATATCAGTGTGGATGGAGGAGCATTGTGGACAGATATCAGCGCGGGTCTTCCTGACCGCTGGATTACCCGGGTGGCAGCGGATCCTTTTAATGTAAATACCATCTATGCAACCTGTTCGGGCTTCCGTTGGGATGAGCCATTGGCGCACGTCTATCGTTCGACCGACCTTGGCAACTCCTGGGAACCCATCAGCAACAACCTTCCGGAGCTTCCCGTTAATGCATTCGCAGCAGATCCGACCAGGCCGGGAAGATATTTCATCGGGACGGATGCCGGTGTTTTTATGAGCAAAGATTACGGACAAAGCTGGGAAAGTATGAACCAGGGATTGGGAAATGTACCGGTCACTACGATGAAAATTCATGACGCTGAAGAGATGCTGGTAATCGGTACTTACGGGCTTTCCGCTTACCGGCTTAACCTGGCGGATCTGAGCGTGGATGTGCCGCAGTTGCCGGAACCATCGTCATCGCTCACGTTGGTTAGCGTTTACCCGCAGCCTTATGATACAGAGCAGGCAGGCGGCTGCTGGACAAAGATCGGTTCATCTGCCGGGCAAAAGGTGGAAATCGGTCTGATTGACCTGAAGGGACGCATAATTACTTCAGTTCAGGATATATCTTTGTCAGCAGGGTTGAATACCATCCCGATGGATATGCTGATCCGCAGTAAACCTGCCCCCGGTTATTACCTTTTAAAGGTTACTTCGGGTAAACATTCGGTTTCGAAGAAGATAATGATCTTGTGATATTCTGACAAAAACGGACTTAAGAAAGGGTCCTTACAAAATCATCATCTCACTACAACCAGAGGAATACCTTTCTTAGATTCTGGTAATGTGTGATGAGCGTATTTGGTAAATCCAGGGTTTATCAGTCGTTTAATCAAAACCAAAATGCTTCCGGAAATCAGAAACCGGAAGCATTTTCATTTGCAGGTCTATATCTGTGAAAAACGATGATTATTCAGCGTTTTTGCTGGTAATGCGGGAGGAAAGCTCAAAATCCCGGCTTGATTTCAGCAGGTTAAGGGTGTAAAGGGTGAGGTTCTTAATTTCAGCCAGTATATTAAGATAGAGGATACTGTTCCGGGTTCCGGTTTCGGAGTTCTTGATCCGCTTCACCTGCTTTTTTCTTGTCTCCTCGATGATCCGCTGTATATTTTGCTGTCTGGCAACTATCATGTCAAAATCATCATAATTCTTTTTCTTCAGCATATTCATCACCTCGCCGAAGAGCAGGGATATTTCACCATTCAGCCTTGACAGTTCTTCTATCTGAACCGGTATCATCGGGCGGTGGTTATTCTCAACATGCTCAAAACTAGGCATGGTGATAAATGAAATGCAATGGTTTATCTCGCGCAGGTAGTCGATGGCCTGTACATAAAAATGCCCTGATTCAACGGAATCTTCGCGCAGGTGCGACAATGTTTTGCTGATCTGGTTTTTAAGCCGTTTTGTAGATACATTCAGGTCTTCAGAGCCGCTTTTAGCGTTTTTCAGAACCTTTCTGTCCTCATCCATCAGGCCCATAAGGGTTTCTTTGAAAATGGCAAGACTTTGTTCAAGTACCTGTTGTATGGTGAGCGAACATCTTACGATGATGGTTTCTGTGCTGAGTTCATCAGGAAGCGCATCAATGGCTTCGTCGGCTTTACGCTCGTTTGTTCTTCTGAGGTGAATGCGATGGGTGCGGTAAATCAGGAAACCGACCAGCAGCAGCAGTGCAAAAGTGGCAACCAGTCCTCCGTAATACAATATTGAAGCGGCGACCAACGCAACGGTAAAAGCAGCCAGCGCGGTGAAAAACCACCCGCCGATAACCGAGAGTACTCCTGTAATGCGGTACACGGCACTTTCACGGCCCCAGGCCCGGTCGGCCAGTGAGGTTCCCATTGCAACCATAAAAGTTACATAGGTTGTTGACAGCGGAAGCTTGAGTGAAGTCCCCAGTGCAATCAGCATACTTGCCACCACCAGGTTAACACTGGCCCTGAGCATATCGAAGGCTGCACCTTCGGGCATTTGCGCCACGGTAGTTTCGTCCGGCGGATTGAATCGTTTTTCAATCCAGAGGTTCACTTTGTCGGGCATAAAACGGCTGATGGCGGATGAAACATTCATGGCGCCCCTGACCAGATTTCTTGAAAGAATGGAAGAATTGAACCTTTCCGCACCTTCTCCCTGACGGCTCAAATCAACCGATGTTTCGATGACAGAACGTGCTTTTTTTGAAGTCCATAAAGTAATTGCCATCACCACCCCGGCAATGAGCAACATCCAGGTTTCCGTTTTTACATCTTCTGCCAGGCCGGTCATCAGAAATGTATTGGGGTCGGCACCGGGGGCTGCAATGAATAATTGCAGGGCTTTCAGACCTGCCAGCGGCACCCCGATAAAGTTCACCAGGTCATTTCCTGCAAAAGCCATGGCCAGGGCGAAGGTGCCTGCCAGTACAATGACTTTCAGAACATTTAATCTGAAAAGTAACATTAAAATCTGCAAAGGCAACGTCCATCCTGCTAAACTGATCAGCAGGATCATGCCTGTGTTTGCATTGATGTAATCCAGGGTTTCCGGAGTAATAAATGAAGCGCCTTTTGCACCTTTGATCAGCATAAAATAGGTGATACCTGTGATGGCGAGGCCTCCCCATAAGGCACCGAAGTATTTCAGGTTAAACCTCAGGTTGAAGGTGAAAATAATCCTGGTAAGGTATTGAACAAGGGATCCTACACTGAATGCAATGGCTACGGATACCAATATACCGGTGATAATTGCCAGGGCTTTGGCAGAATTGATGTACTGCCCGATGTCCTGCATCGTCTGCTCCGAACCGGTGATCTTGATAACGGCAACGGCTACAGAAGCGCCAAGCAATTCGAAGACGATGGAAACCGTGGTGGATGTAGGCAAGCCGAAGGTATTGAACATGTCAAGTAAAATGACATCCGTGATCATGACGGCAAGAAAAATAATGATCACTTCATTGAAACTGAACTGCCCCGGGAAAAAGAGCCCTTTTCTGGCGATTTCCATCAGTCCGCTCGAAAAAGTTGCTCCGATCAGCACTCCGACACTGGCAACAACCAGCACGGTTTTGAAGGAAGCGGCTTTGGCACCGACGGCGGAGTTCAGGAAGTTAACAGCGTCATTGGCAACTCCTACCATCAGGTCGGAAATTGCCAGGAGAAAAAGTACTGCGACGAAGATCAGATAAATACCTTCCATTCAAGGATAAGATTATATGTGCGCAAAAATAAGAAGGCCGACCAGAATTACCCTGTTTCCAATGTTAAGTTAATGTTAATTCGACCGGCTTATTTTATATTACTTGCAATAGCCTGATTGATATTGATGATGTGGTCGGCAAGCTTTTCGCACTGATTCAGAAGCTCTGCATAATAGGCGGCATTTTTGTAGGTGTGCTCCCCTTCATCGATCCTTTGTTTGTTTAAATCGATAAGCTTGTCGCGCAATTCATTGATCAGCAATTCTTTTTCGGTAGCTTTGGCCAGAATGCCCGGCCTGTAATCCCGCGAAAGGTTTTCATTCATCGTTTCGAGCGCCTGTTTAACCAGTTCAAACAGGGCAAACAGGTCTTCCCGCATTTCCTGGGTAAACCAGGCTTTTGCTTCATTTTTCTTCCTGATGGTCCGTTCCATCTGCATGCACTGGTCGGCGATGCTTTCCATGTCATCTGTAATTTTCAGCATCGCCCTGATTTTTCTTGAATTGGCCTCGGTAAGGTCGCTTTCGGCTATGCGGGTGATGTATTCTGTGATTTCACATTCCAGATCATCCGACTGCTCCTCGCATTTATAGATTTTTTTCTGAATTTTCTCATATTTTCCTTCTCTTTTTTCTGTCAGGTACTCTGGTATAAGACTGAACATATAGGCGACATGCCTGCCGAAACTGTAGATCTCTTCACGCGCCTGCAAAATATCCACTTCGTTCATGGCCATAAACCTGGACTTAAAATAACGAAGCCGGTAACTCTTCTTTTCGCCGGGTTTATATGGAATAATGATTTCGAGAAATTTCCTGAATGCCGGGATAAAACCTGCGAATATGATTGTATTGATAAGATTAAAGCCGGTATGAAAAACCGACAGGCCGAGCGGGTTGATTGCCTCAGCGGGGATGGGTGAGTGCCCGGTAATATAATCTGCCGCATTATATGACAGTTGAACGAAAAAGTTAAAAAATGCAAAAGCCCATATGAGACCGGTAAAGTTGAAAAGTGTATGGCCCAGGGCCAGGCGTTTGGCAGCCCGGTTGGCCATCAATGCAGCTATGTTCGCAGTGATGGTGGTGCCGAGGTTTTCGCCGAGAACCATAGCTGCGGCTGCACCGTAATCAATATAACCGGCGTTGCAGAGTACGAAAGTGAGTGCTATGGTCGCACTTGAAGATTGAATTACCAGGGTAATCAGCAAACCGGCCCCGGCAAACAGCAAATACCGGAAAAATCCGTTGCCGGATATGGAAGTTATTGCTTCGATCAGTGGCGAATGTTCGTCGATGCCGGGCATGGCATCCTTCATAAACTGAAGCCCCAGAAACAGAATGGCAAAACCCAGTATAAACTCCCCGAAAGAGCGGGTACGGACTCCCGGGAAGAAGAGCAGGGGGAGGCTCAACCCAAGGACCGGCAGCAGTATGGAAGTAAATTCAAATTTGAAGCCGAAAATGGTAATCAGCCATGCAGTAACGGTGGTGCCGATGTTCGCTCCCATCATAATCCCCAGCGCCTGGGTAAGCGAGAAAAGCCCGGCGTTCACAAAACTTACAAGCATTACAGTTACGGCAGATGAAGACTGTATAATGCCTGTAACCAGCAGACCTGCGACAATCGCTTTTACCCTGTTGGATGCAATGTTGGTGAATATATTCCTCAGCCGCCTGCCTGAAATCCGCTGAAGGCTTTCGCTCATCATTTTCATCCCGAAAAGGAAAAGTGTAAGGGCTCCAAGAATGGTCAGCATATCCAGTAACAGGTTAGCATTGCTCATGAGAATCTCCTCCCGGCGGTTAAATATTTTATCAAATGCAAATTTAATCAGATTACCCGACCTTTGGTTTTCATTGTAAACGAATTATTCTGATCAGGCCTAATTATATAGCCGTTTACAGACTATTTTTTGATAAAATATCTGTTAACTAAGTATATACGTTGACCATCGATCTTCTGGAATCTGAAATTCTATTGTTGATTTGCTGACCTGGAATCCGGAATTGCTGATTATAAATGGCCAAGGCTGCATAATTCCGGCAGCGGATATGCTGATTATAACGTTGTGCTCATTCATATAAATGTCTTATATAAAATAACTATTGTCCGGGAAAAAGCATGAGATTCTTCGCTAACGCTCACGAAGACTGCAATTTGGGTGTGTTTTTTAATGAGGGGGCTTGGTGGCGGCGAAGCCGCCACCAAGCCCCCTCATTTGAATCCTAAAACATTGTCTTTCTGAGCGTAACATCGTGGAGCGAAGAATCTCTAAGTGCATTATCAGGTTTTTTCCGGACAACAATGATATAAAATTTGTGCTACTGCAGTCATATAGTCCCGGAGCATCTTCCGGATTATCAGGATCAATGGTTTACCTGCTATTAATTACCTTTGCAGCATGTTTACTTCATTTATAAAACGCCTTGGCATTCAGGAGCTGAATGAACTGCAATTAAAATCTCTTGAACTTGTCAGGCCGGGCGCCAACCTGGTACTCATCTCAAAAACCGGTTCAGGCAAAACACTGGCATTTTTGCTTCCCATACTAGGCATGCTTGATCCGGAACTTTCCGGACCTCAGGCCATGATTATCACCCCTTCGCGTGAACTGGCCCTTCAGATAGAAAGTGTTTTCCGGAAGATGCAGACCGGTTTCAGAATTACAGCCCTTTACGGTGGACATGCGGTCAGAACAGAGCGCAATAACCTGATTGAGCCTGCAGCCTTGTTGGTTGGCACTCCTGGTCGTATTGCCGATCATCTGAGAAGGGGACATTTCGACCCTGCTGGCATAAAAAGCCTTGTCCTGGATGAGTTTGATAAATCCCTTGAACTTGGGTTCGAAAAAGAAATGACTTTTATTATTGCAAAGCTGGCCGGTTTGCAAACCAGAATACTGACTTCTGCAACAAGGATGGAGGATATTCCTGCATTCACCGGTGTCAAAAATCCGGTTTTACTTGATTTTACCATTGCTGATGAACATATCAACCTGGGTGTAAACATAGTGAAAGCTGAAGGGAACGATAAGCTGGAAGCTTTATTCCGGTTGATCTGCCGCCTGGGGAACGACCCCGCGCTGATATTCTGCAATCACCGCGAAGCTGTTGAGCGAATCAGCGCTTTGCTCAGGATGCGGGGAGTGGTTCACGGCATTTATCACGGCGGAATGGAGCAGGATGCCCGCGAGCTGGCGCTGATCCGGTTCCGTAATGGAACCCACCACACCCTGATTACCACCGATCTGGCTTCGCGTGGTCTTGACATCCCGGAGATCCGGCATGTAATACATTACCAGTTGCCCGCCAATGAAACTGCCTGGGTACATCGCAACGGCCGGACAGCCCGCATGCATGCTTCGGGGGATGCCTGGATGGTGCTTGCAGATGAAGAAAATGCACCGGCTTATGTGACCGGAGTCTCCGGGCCCGTATTGCTGGCGGAAGAAGCTGAGCTGCCGGGTTTCCCTGAATATGAGACGCTGTATTTCAGCCTCGGAAAAAAAGATAAGATCAGCCGGGGTGATATAGCCGGTTTCCTGATGCAACAGGGCGGGCTGAAAGCGGATGAAATTGGCCAGATCAGTATTGCTGACCATGCGTCCTATGCAGCAGTAAAGCGACAGTTGTGCAGAAAACTTCTTGCTGATCTGAAGGGCAGACCGTTAAAAAGGAGACAACTGAAAATAGAAATCGCAAGGTAAAAGGCCGCCTGTTTAGTCCGGGATCCGGTAAACCATGGCATTCACATGCATGCCGGCACCAACTGAGGCAAATACAAAATGATCGCCCGGATTTAGCCTGTGATTATCCACTTTCCTGCTCACAATCAGATCGTAAAGAATAGGCAGGGTTGCAACGGAATTGTTGCCAAGCCAGGAGATGGTCATCGGCATCGAAAATTCAGGACGCGCTGAAATACCATAAAGTTCATAAAGCCGGTTTACGATGGCATCGTCCATTTTTTCATTGGCCTGATGAATCAGTATCCGTTCAATGTGGGTTATAGGCAGACCGCTTTTGTCTATGGCCATTTTTATGGCAGCAGGCACTGTCTTCAATGCATATTCATAGAGTTTACGGCCATTCATTTTCAGGTAAACGTTGCCCTTGTCTTCCGGATTGTAAGAGCCGGCCATGCGCAGCAAATAAGCGTGGTCCAGGGTGTCGGTACGCGTAACATGGGTGAGAATGCCCACCGGTGTTGCACTTTCAACCGCACTGAGTACCACAGCACCGGCGCCATCGGAATATATCATACTGTCACGGTCATGTGGATCGCTGATGCGGGAAAGCGTTTCCGAACCAATCACAAGAATATTTTTGGCATCTCCCGATTTAATATAGTAGTTCGCCTGAATCAATGCCTGAAGCCAGCCCGGGCAGCCAAATGGCAGGTCATAGGCAACGGTAAACGGGTTTTCGATGGCCAGCCGGTGCTTTACCCTTGAAGCCAGGGCAGGGACAAAATCAGAATGGGTCCCCCCGAACTTAACATCCCCGAAATTATGGGCTACAATGATGTAATCCAGCGCTTCCTTGTCGATTCCTGATGAGGCAATTGCCTTTTCCGCTGCAAAAAATGCGATATCGGAACAAACAAGGTCATCTTCAACATAGCGCTTTTCATCAATCCCGGTAATCAGTTGAAATTTGGAAATGATTTCTTCGTTGGGCCTGCTGATAGGTTGACCATTGGATTCAAGAAAATTGTTTTTCAGGAATTCGGCGTTCGGGACTTGCTTTGTTGGCAGATAGCTGCCTGAACCGGTGATTACAGCGTAGATATTGTTTGACATTTTTTCTGGTGCTTTTTAAAAAATAAGGTTTACCTGCTGTTGATGCGCGCCGGTAAACCAAAGATAATCCCTGACGGGAAATGAAGTTTAACAGTGAAAATTCATAGTGCAAAGATACATTCAAAATTAACAGTATCAGCGAAGTTTCTGAAAAGATTGAATTCCGGTTATCTGCAGTCAGGTTTTTAATAACCTGGTAAAGACATTTAACCTGAAAAAGTTAAAATCGGCATAGAAATCAAAGTGTTAAAAATTAAGCGGTATTTTCAGATTATTTAAGACAATTCAGTTTTTTTCGCTTCCTTCCTGAAGGCTGATGGCCATTTCAAGAATGGTTTCAAAGTCTTCAACCGGGTTATTGAACGTCAGAAAATAGAGCGATCTTGCATTTTCAATCATCAGGTGGGTTTCAGGAATACGCAGGTATGCCGGGTCGAGGTCGTTTTCTCCAAGCCGGATGCGGTCAAGGGCGTCGGCATCCTTCAGCAGTGCCACTGTCAGCCAGTCGGGATCGTTTTTGCTGAGCTCCCTGCCAAGCGAATGGTAAGTCACTGCCTTCCCTATTGTGAGGATGTCGGCAGCTGATGCACCGTTTTCAGCAAACAGGCTGATGTACTCAGGCAATTTATAATTGGCGGCATCCGGGCCATGTTGCGTACAATATCCGTCATGTTTGCGGGACATATCATGGATGTATGCCGCGAAGAATGCATTCCTGGCTTCGGCCAGGGCTCCGGTCCGCATCCCCAAAAGTATCACATGGCTCATCACCCTGTATGTGTGCATGATTCCATGCAGACTGCTGGCATGGTCAAATTGCCCCTCCCGAAGGTTAAACCGGTTAAAGGATATGTGGTAGGGAGTGTTCAAGTGTTCGGGTGTTCGGGTGTTCTGGTGTTCAAGTGTCAAGTGTTCTGGTGTTCAAGTGTTCAAGTGTTCAAGTGTTCTGGTGTTCTGGTGTTCTGGTGTTCGGGTGTTCAGGTGTTCAGGTGTTGAGGTGTTCGGGTGTTGAGGTGTTCGGGTGTTCAGTTTAACGGGAGATATGTGTTCAATTGTGCTCCGCTGCTTTTCCGAAGAAGGTTGATCATAAAGCGTTAAATTTAAACCGGTTCACTTGATTTGTACTAAAGTGCAGGGTTAATCTGGAAAATTGATTGGAGAATTGGTTTAAGACCAGCGAAGAAAAACTCCACCGCAATTACCATCATAATCAGTCCCATCAGTTTCATGGTGATTTTGTTCCCGGTTTCACCCAGCAGCCTGCCGATTTTCCCGGCGCCAAGCAATACAACGTAGGTCAGGCCAAGGGTGATAATAATGGTGAGGATAAGGATAATCTTGAGCGACAATTGGGCGCTGTCTTCCATCAGAACAATAGAGTTCGTAATTGCCCCGGGCCCCGCAATGATGGGGATTCCCAACGGTGTAACGGAGATGTCATCCACATATTTTTTAACCATTTCCTCATCCATTTTTATCTTGCTGATTCTGGCCTGCAACAGGTCAAAGCCCATGATGAAAAAGATGATCCCGCCGACAACCCTGAACCCGTCAACCGATATGCCAAAAAACCTGAACATCAGCTGTCCGCTGAAAGCAAAAAGCAGCAAGGTGATAAATGCAGTGAATACCGCCTTGAGGGCAGTTTTCCTTCTTTGTTTATCCGTCAGGTCGGCGGTCATGGTCATAAAAACCGGCATCACACCCAGCGGATTGATGATGGCGAAGAAGGAGGTGAAGTAAAGGACTGCGATGGTAAAAAGTTCGTGGTTCATGGTGTTGGAAAATTGAATAACCCGCCGCACCTGAACGGGTGCAGCAGGTTATTGTTTTTCTCAGGCGTTAATTTTATGATTGACAATTTCCAGGATCTGTTCTTCCATCAACTTTGCATTGCGTTCAATTTCAGTGCCTTCTGCAATCACGGAAGCAACAAATGCTTTATCATTCAGTCCGGCAGCATTGATTTTTACATTCAGAAATGCACCCATTACGGCTGAACGCGCTGCCAGGGCGCCCACCCCGGCATCGGATACTGAATTCGGGTTTCCGGTTTCTGCCATGGCTTTGAGGATTTCCATGGTTTCAAAGGATTTCTTCATCACCCTGAAAGGAATTTCAATGGCATAACGGGTTGCCTCCTGAATGGCTTCAGTCCGGGCTGCTTTTTCCTGTTCGCTTCCTTTGGGCAGTCCGAAGGCATCCATAATCCTGTTAAAGGCGTTGGTGTCCTCATCTACAAGCCTGATCAGCTCATCTTTCAGTACCTGTCCTTTTTCGGCCCAGTCTGAAAATTCTTCCCAGCGGTCGTCCCAGCCTGGTTTGTGCGAGGAGAGGTTGGCGACCATGGTGCCGAGTGAAACACCCAGGGCTCCCATGTATGCAGCGATTGATCCTCCGCCGGGTGCGGGTGATTCGGAAGCGGTTTCATCGGCAAAAGCAGCGCAGGTCATATCCATCAGCAATCTGCCGGATTTTTCCTGAAGCACGTACTCTATGATTTTTTCTTCCGGATTGAAAGGTTTGAGGTCGTCAAGGCCCATGGATTTTACGGCAATCCTGATCAGTTCGGCCTCTGAAACGCCAACCGAGCGGTTTTGTTTTTTTAGGAAGTATTTGCCGGCATCGGTGAAAACCTTTAGCGGCGCCAGCCCGACAATTTCGGATCCGGTGACACGCATTCCGCGTTCCTGCGCTTTTTTACAGGCTTCTTCAAAAGCAACATGCACCGGGGTAATGCTGATGTTGGTGAGGTTGATCGAAACCTGGGCGATCCCGTATTCCTCTATAAACCAGCCGATGGCTTTGCAGGCCTTGAGCGAGCCCGGGATATTAACCGGGTTGCCTTTCTCATCCTTGACGATTTTTCCGGTTACCGGGTTCCCTTCGCGCATGGGGCGTCCTTTCTCACGGATATCGAAAGCTACGGCATTGGCGCGTCTTGTTGAGGTGGTATTGAGGTTTACATTGTAGGCCACCAGGAAGTCGCGCGCCCCAACCGCAATGGCGCCGGTTTTGGGCAGGAACTGGGCCGGGCCGAAATCAGGCTTTGATGCCGGGTCATTGAGCTTTTGTGAAAGCCCTTCATATTCGCCTGAACGGCAAAAAGCAAGGTTGCGGCGTTCGGGAATCCTGGCCGCTTCTTCATAACAATATACAGGAATCCCAAGTTCTTTACCGATGCGTTCACCCAACAGGTGGGCGTATTTCACCGTTTCTTCCATTGTGATATTGGCAATGGGCACCAGCGGACACACGTCGGTGGCTCCGAACCGCGGATGAGCCCCCGAGTGTTTGCTCATATCGATCACCTCCATCGCCTTCTTTACCGCCCTGAATGCAGCTTCAATCACCTGCTCCGGCTCTCCGGCTATGGTGACTACCGTACGGTTGGTAGCCGCGCCGGGATCAACATCCAGTAACCTGACGCCTTCCACGGTTTTGATCTGATCGGTGATTTGCTGTATCACAGCCATGTCGCGCCCCTCGCTGAAATTTGGCACGCATTCGATAATCTGTTTCATTGAGTTGAATTTTTAGCTATTGGTTATTTTTACTTTCAGATAATCAGTTCATTTGCGCTGCCGGATAACCGGATTCATCGGTTGACCGCAGCTGATGCAGAAAGGAGTATCACTGATTGATGATTTCCCCGTTCAGCACCGTGGTTTCTGCCTTGTTGCTGCCGTAGGCATAAGGCATAAATTCAATGGTCGGTATGGGTTTGGTAATATAAAAGTTGGCCTTTTTTCCTCTGGCAATGCTGCCGTACTGGTCGCTGATCCCCATGGCATAAGCGCCGTTGATGGTGCAGGCATTGAATGATTCTTCGGGAGTCATCCGGAACATGATGCATCCCATGGAAAGAATCAGCTGCATATTGCCGGAAGGGGAGGAGCCGGGATTGAAATCACTCGCCAGTGCAATGGGAAGCCCGGCTTCAATCATTTTTCGGGCCGGTGCATGTACCATATTTAAAAAGAATGCGGCACCCGGAAGCAGGGTGGGCATGGTTTCCGAATCCATCAGGGCCGCAATTTCTTCATCACCGGTAAATTCAAGGTGATCAACAGAAAGCGCATCGTATTTTACACCTACCTGTATGCCACCCGAATAATCAAGTTCATTGGCATGGATTTTCGGACGAAGCCCGTATTTTATACCGGCCATCAGGATGCGTTCGGTCTCGTCGGGAGTGAAGAATCCCCTGTCGCAGAATACATCTATGTAATCAGCCAGATTGGCCGCAGACACCTGGGGAATCATTTCGTTTATGATCAGATCGACATATTCGCCCTGCTTGCCTTTATATTCCGCAGGTACTGCATGCGCCCCGAGGAAAGTTGATTTGATGGTGAGCGGGCTGAGCATCCTCAGGCGTTGGATTACCCGCAGCATTTTAAGTTCATCGGCGGTATTCAGCCCATATCCGCTCTTGATTTCCACGGCGCCGGTTCCAAATGAAATAATCTCATTCAGGCGTTCAAGCGCCTGTTCCGTCAGCTCTTCTTCTGATGCTTCGTGCAGCCGTTTGGCGGAATTGAGGATACCACCGCCCCTTTTGGCAATTTCTTCGTAAGAAAGGCCCCTGATTTTATCCACATATTCAATCTCGCGGCTGCCGGCATAGACCAGGTGGGTATGCGAATCGCAGAACGACGGAAATACCATCCGGCCCCTGGCATCAATAATTCGTACCCCCGGCTCTTCGTAAAGTATTTGATCGAGTTGGGACATCTGTCCGAAATCCCTGATAATGCTTCCTTCGGTCAGAAGCCAGGCATCCTCCAGCCTTTCGAAAGCCGACATTTCCTTCCCGGCTTTGAAAAGCACTTCACCGTTGTCAATCCCATTCAGGGATTTGATGTTGATAATCAATAATTTATTGATCTCCGGCATGATTATTTCCCTTTCTTGACTTAATTCTGGATCTCGTGCAAAGGTATAAATTTAGGTTGATTGCAACCGCCGGAACAGGCAGCCTCCGTTTTTTACAGTAATGACCTTCTCTTGAGTTATAAAAAGCTGAGCAATTGCATTATTTTCGCAGAAATCTGTCAGCGGAACGGAGTTTTTTTCTATTTTTGGCCTGCGGATCTGAACCGGGTGTGGCTCAGGACAATAACCTAAAATACCGGGCTGCCATGCCGAAACAAAACCTGTTACTTAATGGTTTAATGCAGGGATGATTCAGTGCGGCCACCATGCCGTTTAAATCCTGATATTCCAAAATGCAATCAATAACCCATTTTCTGTTTATGAAAACAAAACCCTACACTGCCTCTTTTGCCGCTAAAAGCGTGCTGATGCTTTTTGCTCTGGTACTTTTTGCCGGAATGAATCTTTTTGGTCAAACCTTCGACAAGGATTATCAGGACGGACGGATTTATTTCAAGTTTAAAGATGATATTAACCTGAATATCGCAGTCAGAAGTGACAATTCTGTTGATATCAACCAGATACCTTTTGTTGCTGCGCTGCAGTCACAATTCAGGTTAAAGGAAATGTCCCGCCCTTTTTACCTGAACAATGATCATAAACTGCTCAGAACTTTCATGCTGGAAATTGAAGACTTCGATAAGATCAATGAAGTGATTCAAAGGCTTGGCATAGAGCAGGACCTTGAATATGTCGAGAAAGTACCAATGGATTATATACATTATGTGCCCAATGATTCGCTTTACAATCTCTACAACGGTCCCAACAACTGGAACTGGCACCTGGATGTAATTCAGGCTGAACGGGCCTGGGACATTTCCAAAGGTTCTGCCGATATCAAAGTTGCCATTGTCGACAATGCCGTTTGGGTTGATCATCCGGACCTTGCAGATAAAATTGTCCTTCAGCGTGATACGTATTACAATACCAATAATGCCAATCCGCCTGCTTCGGGAGATCCTTTTGACTGGTCGCACGGAACGCACTGTGCCGGTCTTACGGCAGCAATTTCTGACAATGGAATTGGTGTGGCTTCCATCGGTTACAATGTCAGCATCATTGCAGTAAAAGCAGCCAACAATACCAATGCCAACGGAATATATGGTTATCCGGGCATACAGTGGGCCGCCAACAACGGGGCCGATGTAATCAGCATGTCATGGGGTGGGCCCGGCTATTCAGCCACCAATCAGAACCTGATCAATTCCATTTACAATATGGGTATTGTTTTGCTGGCTTCAGCCGGAAACGACAATGTTTCAACCGCACATTATCCTTCAGGATACAATAATGTGATCTCCATTGCCTCGACCAACAGCGATGATGTAAAGACGGATTTTTCGAATTATGGAACTACCGTTGACTTGTGCGCTCCGGGAGGGTATGCCAGCCCGGGCCCTAGCGGGTTGATGAGTACTACTTACAACACCAGTACTTATGGCAACTACGACCTGATGGCCGGAACATCCATGTCAACTCCCGTTGCAGCCGGACTTGCCGGATTGATTCTTTCAATCAATCCCGCATTGACCCCCGCACAGGTTGAAACCATCATGAAAAATACATCCGATGACGTTTATGCCGCCAATCCCGATTATACCGGTCAGCTAGGTACAGGCAGGATTAATGCCTTCCGCGCTGCGGTAAATACACCTTATGAACCAACGGCAAACTTCAGCACTCCGGTAACTACCATTCTTCCCGGCGGAGGTGTTGATTTCACCGATCTTTCAACCGGAGTGCCCTCCACCTGGCAATGGACATTCCAGGGCGGAACGCCGGCTTCCTCAACACAGCAGCACCCCTCAAATATCAAATTCAATTCTCCCGGCGTTTATGATGTGACCCTTACAGTAACCAATGCCTTTGGCACAAGCACGCTGCTGCTCGAAGACTATATTACTGCCACCAATACCCCGTCTCCTTATGTATTTATTGGTATTTCCGACTCTATAC
>JABNAD010000356.1_pt1 | contig 30252 bp, 28 predicted proteins | sample 7240381 | NCBI WGS metagenome assembly JABNAD01 (sample SAMN11332834, study PRJNA596920) | anaerobic digester metagenome | biome: digested sludge; isolation source: digested sewage sludge-derived enrichment culture grown on H2/CO2 | place: Germany: Goettingen
GTATTTATAGTTAAGCTTTTATGATTAATTGAATTTTTTAAAAGGATCTGCGGAATGTGGGGTGATATCTGTCATCAGGGTAAGCATTTTATTTGCTTTGTAAAGGAGTTCTTCAACTTTTTTTCGTTCGGTAATATCTAATACAAATCCGACACCATGGGTTCGTTTCTCATCCAACATGGTACCTGCCAGGAAAACCATAATCCGTGTCCCGTCTTTTCTGATGTATTCCTTCTCATATGGTTTTTTATGAATCCCAGTCTCAAGAAGTTCTTCTATGGCTGATTTATCAACCGAGGCATATTCCGGAGGTGTCAGATTAAATCCATTAATACGACCTTCTTTCAGATCTTCCTGTGAATATCCTAACATATTTAGAAATGTATCATTTGCATCGGTTATTTGTCCGTCAAGATTCCAGAACATCACACCTAATAATCCGGAATCATATACCCACTTGAGTCTTTTTTCACTCTCCTGAAGTGCAATTTCTGCTTCTTTCCTAGCTGTAATATCCTGACAGATTCCCTCTACAACAACTGTACCATCTTCTTTTCTGGCGATTTTTGCACTAATTAAACCCCAAATAATCCTGCCGTCCTTTCGGTAAAATCGCGTTTCAAAATTATTGATATATCCTTGTGATGTAAGCATTCGAAGAACTTTATCCCGATCTCTGGTATCAACATATCTTGAGCCAATGTCTGTGATTGAATTGATAAAATCCTCCTCTGAATCATATCCAAGATACTTAACAGCATATGGATTTACACCAAGGAACCTGCCATCAAGTGAGGATGTAAAGAGGCCTATGCTTGCATTATTGTAGATCGCACGGTACTTTGCTTCATTCTTTTCCAACGCAGATTCCTGTTCCCGCTCTTTTGCTACGTTATGCAAAGTTCCGATAACTGCAGGACGATCCTGATATGTTCCGATCCCAACTGACATTCTGACCGGGATGCGGGTAGTTCTGTCCTTATGAAGCAGGTTGAATTCATACGTCTCTGGGAGAATCTCTCCGGCAAGCCGGTCAAAATGCCTTTTTATGACCCTTTCCTGATCTTCAGGGGCAATCAGTTCTGAAATGGGCATTCCCATTACCTCATTCTTCTGATACCCAAGCATGGTTGCCTGTACTTCATTGGACAAAAGAAGAATCCCATCCTGGGCCAGGAATGCTCCATCCTGGATGTGGTCAATGAGAACCTGAGCCTGTTCTTCAGAATGTTTCAGGGCGATTTTTGCCTGTTTTTTCTCAACAGCATGCATTATTTTATGTGACAATTCAGCAAAGAGTGGTACAGGATCCCCGTCTTTTTGAAGATAGTAATCCGCTCCTTCATTGAGAGCCTGGATGACCACGTCTTCCCTCCCTCGTCCTGTAAAAAGAATGAATGGAATTTCATTTCCCATTTGCCGGAGGTTTTTGAGTAATTCAATCCCGTTCATTCCGGGCATTTCATAATCTGATACAATTACTTCATATGGATGGGACTGTGCCATTTCAAGGGCTGATTTAGCAGAAATTGCAGTGTCTACGGTAAAAACACCCTTCATTTCCAAAAATCCTTTCACGAGGTGCAAAAAGGATGTTTCATCATCGACATAGAGGATAGATATCATGATAGAAGGTCGGGTAGTATTCAGTGATTCACTATTGGATGTACCAGGGATAATCTTTTTGTAATATATTCTTCATGTAAAATATTGATCGATTATTTAAGAAGAACATTCGTCGTATCTATACCCGGTAATCCAAAGTCAACGAAGAAATTCAGGGTTTGTTACATCTCCAAAAAAGGAGGATTTATGCAAGACCACCAATGGTATCGACCCATGTCTCAATTTTCTTGATATGAGGTTTGAGTTAAAGATCTTCACCGCTTCAGCAAATTTGCCGGATTATTGTACTATCCTGAGATGATTCCCTCCTTCATAATGACCCTGTCCTGAGCAACCTGACCTTGCCTGGGGGGTGTCAGAAAAAAGAAGAGGATCGTGTCTGTTCTGGTTATGAGTCACACGGACAAGGCACGAAACTCACCAGCCTTTCTACCCATCAATCTTATACTTCCCTTCCGGAATATTGATCTCAAACCGAACACCCTCTCCAGGAATTCCGCATTCTCTGATAGAAAGGCCGGTGATATCCAGGATCTCCCTGATAAAGAATAATCCAAGGCCGGTATTCTTCCCAAAACCCCGGGTAAATATCTTCTCTTTCTCCTCGTTGGGAACACCACAGCCGTCATCCTCATAAATCAGTAAGAATTCATCATTCTTCTTCTCAAATGAGACAGAGATGGATTGAACGGTCTTCCCATGCCGAATAGAATTCTCTACCAGGTTGAAAAAAACCTTTTTCAGTAAGGGATCAGCAAAAATTAGGATTTGAACATCAGGAATACGATAGGAAATACCCGATATCATCCGAATAATCAGAGGATCGGCACATATCTCTGAAATATCCTGCCATCCAGGTTTTGTCTGTCCAAGTGACTGGTACTCGGCAGTAAACTCAATCAGTTCCTGAACACCCTTTCCAGCTTCCAGAATCATGGCCATATTCTGTTTAATCTCTTCCTCTGACAACGGATAAGACATATCTGTTAAGAATAAAATAATCTGCACCTGATTGAGAATGTCGTGTCTCGTAATGCTTGAGAGCAGATTCAATTTTTTATTCGTCGTTTCAAGAGAATGGGATATCATCTCAAGATCAGCATTCTTCTGCATGAGTGTATCTTCAAGCATCTTTCTCTGGGTAATATCAGCAAATGACACAAAATATGCATCATTCCCCAGGTAGGTTATCATCCTGACCGAAGCATATACCCAAAGCATTCTCCCGTCATGAGTTTTCATCTCCATCAGAACATCATCGACATGACTCTTCGTCTTCAGTTGCTCAGTTATCATGTTCCGGATAGAAATGTCCCCATAAAAACGGTTAGAAGGACTCCCAATCAATTCTTCGGCAGGAATCTGAAACTGTTCAACGGTCCGGTAATTTACAAGCAGAATAATATTGTCAGAAGAACGGATGATAACAATCGGAAACGGAGCACCATCAATAAGACTTTTCCACCGGCGTTCACTCTCCCTTAGTTCTTCTTCCAGATTCTTCTGCAGGGTTATATCGGTTAAAAGGATAACTTTGCCTTCTGCCTCACTGGAATCAGAGTATATGGTATCCATTCTGGCTTCGTAAAAGAAATCCTGTTCCTCACCTTTTCGAATGATCTCCTGTCTGCCACGGAATTGACTGGATGCAAAACTCACAAGTTCAGGCCAGGTGGAAGCACAGGTTTTCAGTGATTTTCCTAGGGTTGATTTTGATATATCAAGCAGGCTGGCAGCTGCGGGATTAATATCCACTATCTTCTCTTCATTATTCAGAACAATCATGGGCATTCCCATCCCATCAATAACTGTGCTCCGGGCAATTGGAATAATGTCAAATAATTTGTATCTGAATAATGCAATGCTGTAGAGAATACCCATAACCCAGAAGAATGCCGGGGCAGGATTGACACCGGGAATGAACCTCAACCCCACATCATATGAAAATGCAATTATAACCGGCAAAAATAATGCAAGGGCTAACATAATCCGTTGTTTCAGATAGATCCTGTGAGTTTCATCCCTGATAAACACCAACAGAAAAAATGCCAGGAAAATGAGAATGTAGGAATAAATCAGGTATATCTGAAGAAACGGACCTGGAGCGTACTTCAGGACAGAAAATTCTCCGGCCTGAATGAGTTCAAAGTTATACCGGAAAAACGAATGAAGCGGACTTGAAAGAGCCAGAAGGGTGGCAAGAGATGGAATAATACAGAGAAGACCAAACCTCCATCCTGAAACCCAGTTTTCACGCCGAAGAAACGTAAGAACCAGCCACAATTCAAAAACTGAAAGAAATGGAAGGAAAATAAATTTGACATTGTGCAAGAAGATCTTTACCGGAAGAGTAGGTGAAGAGAGTTCCAGGGCATATGTCAAGGACCATCCGGCTGCAAAATACATAAGCAGCTGGTAGGGTACGGTTGCAGGATTGGTTGTATAACGTCTGCTATACAACCCAAATCCCAACATGAACACCGCTGATGTGACAAGCAGGAGAAATAATATCTGGCTCACCATGATCGATGATTCGGAAATTTCCTGACCCGATAATATATACCAGAGATCCATCCGGACAGGAACGGAGTATCTGAAGGATCTTTATTCAGTCATACTATAAAAAGAGGTAAGGCGTCATGTAAATAGAAGAGGTGTCATTTATATGACGAATTCTCTGAAAAAATTAATTTATCCGGAAGAACCGGTCAATTGCGACACTGATTGGATCTTTATCTGAAAGATAAGTAAGTTCGAATTCATCAGCACTGATTATCTTCCCGGTTGAATACCCGTTATTCTGTTCTGCGAGAGATATTTCAGTCCCATCAGCACTCACTACTCCTGCAAGATCCACCCGTTCCTCTGTACCATCACTTTTGGAATACGAAGAATATCCGACAATTATCCGATCCTGCTGCTCAGTAATGTTTATGAAGTAAACCCCCTCTTCCTGTTCAGAAAATCCCTGACCAGCATTGTATTCCACATATGGTCCTGTCCAGTTCCCAACAAGATCTGGAATATCTGCAGTAGAAATACCAGCCATACCCACAAATACACAAACAAGCAAGAAAGCCAGAAATCCTTTCATACGATATAATCACATCACAAAACCTGATAATAATTTCCATATAATATGAAGAATTTGGTATGAATTTTGATATCGTGAATCCAAAAAGAGTGGAAGAATGAAAGTTTTTCACGGAGAATAATCAACGACAATCGGAGATCTGTTTGGATTAATTTTTTCCCAGACTCCAGAAATTTTCCATACTATGGAGTTTTTTAACTATGGTTTCAAGTGTTCCTTATCTGATATGCAAAAATTAGCTGGTAAGTACATTATAGCAACTTGCAAAACTTTCTTAAATATTAAATATAATAATAGTATATGGTAAACGTCGAACAAATTCCAATAATATTTCATTTTTCTCAAGGTGAATTAGTTAAAAAAATTAAAGAATATGAGTTAGGGGCTAAAATTCTTAAACGGTTAACATTTATTAATCTTCGCTATTCAGGAAAAACGATAAAAGAATCGTCTGATTTATTAGGGATTTCTATAGTTACCGGTTATACGTGGCAGGAACGTTGGAATTCAGAGGGTTATGCGGGACTAGTGCCTAAATATGCTGGAGGGAGGCCGTCAAAACTTACAGATCAGCAAAAGGAAGAACTATGGGAGGTTTTACACACCCGTGATTACTGGACAACATTAGAAGTGAAACATCTTATCCAATTAAAATTCTCTATTGAATACAGCATGGACCAAATAAGGAGAATATTGAAGAGTTATGAGATGCTCTTTGGGAAGTTATACCCACAGGATTATCGAAGACCAGATGATGCGGAAATAATTTTTAAAAAAAATTCCAAAAATGAGTAAAAATGCTGTTTTGGGTTTCCTTGATGCGTCTTCTCCTCAATCCACCGCCAACACTCAAAGAGTATGGTACTTTTTTAAAACTCGAATAATTAAGAACACAAGTAAATTTAGGGCCAATACATTTGGAATTTACTCACCTAATGGCAATTCTATCTTAACATTTCGTGACCATTCAAAAAAAGAAGACATATGTGCAGTTTTAGAAGAATTTATCAAAGCAAATCTAGGGAAGAGGATAGTATTAATATTAGATAATTTTTCATCACACCGATCACAAATGGTTCGAGATTTTGCTGCACAAAATAATATCGAGTTAGTATTTCTTCCTCCCTATTCGCCGGATTTAAATCCTATAGAGCAAATTTGGAGAGCAGTCAGAAGAAAAATCTCAACAATTTTCATTGAAAATCTAGAGCACTTAAAATCAGAAATTTGGGAGGAATTTTTCTATCGAGTCAATCAAGATTCATATATAAAAGGTTGGGGGAGAAAATTTTTGAGCGCAAAGTATTATCTAAGAATGTTATGCAACTAACTATAATCAGCATATATTTCTTTCAGGTATGCCAGTAAGTCCTTCAGTTCATCTTCCCGAATCTTCATCTCTTCAAGTTCCTTCTGAATCAGAGCCATTACTTCTGAATGATTCGCATGCCATAAGGGAGTCCCTCTCCGGGGAGATTCTTTGGTTACAAGATCCTTTGATTCTAATGCTTTCAGATGTGTCTCGACAGAACCATGAAATGAATATTTGAACACATCTTTCATGAAGGTCTTTATTGCCTGTTCTCTGACTCCATCCGGTGAACCTGATACGTAATACAATATCTCGCGTTCAGTCAGGTTTTGAGACAACTCCCGCCATCGGGTTCTATGGGCGTTTTCCTCGTTCTTATCATTCATAGTATTCTCAAGGATTTGGATGTATCACTGATTTAAGGGCTCGGTCAAATCTTTCAATCACCAATAGAACTGATGGATTGATATAATGGTTTTTGGTTACCTGAGTAATAACACCTGCACCATCTCCCCCTTTCGAAATCCATTACTCCATTGGGGGAGATGAAGAATCCCATCTGCTGCCATCCCGGTCATGTGGCCGAATTCCCATGGAATTGGTATAATACGTATTTTTCCATCGGTATACCGGGTGGTTATCAGATGAAACAGGTCAAACTGGTTACAGGGTAGAATATCCTCAGTTATCTCCCCAAAAACATGTTTCTTCCCAGGTATTGGAACATCCCAGGATTTTAGCAGGGGAAGCACCAGGTTAAAAAAGGCGATTAAACTGGATATCGCCTGCCCTGGCATACCAAAGACTGGTTTTTCACTGACAATACCACAAGAGACCGTTGTTCCGGGATGCATTGCTACTCCGTGAAAAAGCACCGAACCGCTCTTTTTTATGGCATCAAATGTGCAATCCTTCGATCCTTTTGATGATCCACCAAAAACCAACACCATATCGCTATTGTCACATGCAGTACTGATCTGTGCGGCAATCAGATCTGGATCATCAGGAATGATCGGATACAGATCGGTCAATACCTGAAAGTCCCGAAGATATTCAGAGATCATAATAGTATTTGTATCTACAATCTGTCCCGGAAGCGGATCTTTTTTCAGGGGAACAATCTCATCGCCGGTTGCGATAAGGCCTATTTTCCACTTTTTAACCTTAACATTCCGAATCCCAAAATGTGAGAGTGTTGCTATATCATAGGGGATGAGTCGCTGATCTGATTGAATGACTACCTGTCCTTTTGTTACTTCAGCCCCTTTTTTAATAACCTGATGATGTAGTGTAACCGGGGTCAGGATATACCCACGGTCCGGGCCGCTCATCCGGACAACATCTTCCGTAACAACAGCATCAAATCCTTCAGGCATGGGAAGACCAACATTCACCCTGACATATTCAATTTCTCGTGGATCTTCCGGAGATGCCCCTTTTGTCTGTTTACTCCTGACTGCAATTCCATCGATCCCGGCAAGTGGTACGGGCGGTATTGTTCGTTGTGAAAGCACTGATTCAGCCAGGACATGCCCCTTGGCATCCTTTACGGGGATAATTTTCGTCTGGGATACATGGTGAAAAGATGATAATATGGTCTTTTGAGCTTCTTTCATGGAAATAAGCGAACCATAGTGGAAAGATAATGGTGGAATCATTTCTGGAGGTTCTACTTTATCGGTTGACAAGCATAAAAAAGTAACTATTACTTTACCAAGTATCGGTCGTGAAAGGATCATTTATTAACTGTTTCATCCCTATGGTGAACAAAGATATCAAGGAACAGATACATCAGAGACGTCAGAATCAATAGAGTGATTGTATGCAGGAGAATGATACCATATATAAACAATTGTATGAAAAATGCGAACTCGCGACGATTATTTATAATGATCATGATCGCATCCTTGACATAAATCCTGCTGCTCTTGCCTTGTTCAATATTGCATCAGTTACAAAATCCACTGAGCAGTTTATATCCGGTCTCCTGAATATACCAGATGATATAGTAAACCGGGTGAAATCAGGTGAGACCATTACCTATTCGAAAAAAATCGTCCTTGATGAATCTGATTCTCATGCCTTTTCTCAAAATATTACTAATCCGGTTCTTTTTGTTGACATATCCTGCATTCCATTTATCCAAACCGGCGGACAGATTTTAGCATATTATGTTCAGGTGACAGATCACACCGCCCGTCATCTGGCTCAGGAAGAACTGAGAAAAACCCATGAGCAATTTATTCTTGCAATAGAAAGTTCCAGAATAGGAATTTGGGAATGGGATATTCAAACTGGCGCGACCATTTTCAATGACCGATGGGCTGAAATCGTCGGATATACCCTTGAAGAACTGACCCCTACGACCATTCACACCTGGGAGATGCTGACTCATCCTGATGACCTAACGGTTGCTCAGGAGGCAATTCAAAAGCATTTTTCAGGAAAAACTGACTACTATGAGACTATTTTCAGAATGAAACACAAAGATGGATCAATTGTTCATGTCCATGACCGTGGGAAAGTTACTGAATGGGATGCGAATGGTAATCCAATTAAAATGGCCGGGACTCATAGCGATATCACCTATCAAAAGAATTTGTTATATGAGTTAAAAGAAAAAACCGAAGAACTCGAGCAGTTCTTTCATGTGACCGTTGAGATGCTCTGTATTGCGAATACCGACGGATATTTTCTCCGGCTTAATCCTGCCTGGGAACATGTTCTTGGATGGAGCAAGGATGAACTGTTGGCTAAAAAATTTCTGGATTATGTTCATCCGGAGGATCTTGAATCCACGTATCAGGCGATATCCCAGTTAGCACAGCAAAATACCGTCATAAATTTTGTTAACCGGTATCAATGCAGGGATGGAACCTACCGCTGGATTGAATGGCGGTCAGCACCTGTAGGAAATCTGATTTATGGTGCTGCCCAGGATATTACTGACCGGAAAATTACCGAAACACGGTTGGTCAGAAAGAAAAATATTCTTGATGCCATAAGTTATGCAGCAACGAACCTCATGTCGTCTCTTCGTGATGACACCATTGAGAATGTGCTTTCAAAAATAGGGCAGGCTGTGGAGGTTTCACGGTCATATATTTTTACTCATTCATATGGACCGGATGGAGCATCCTTGATTCATTACCAATATGAATGGACCGATGAGGCAATTACTACCCAAAAGAATAATCCAGCTCTCCAGAATCTTGACTGGAGAAATCAGGGATATGAACGATGGGCTTTGGCTCTCATGAACGGGGAAACTATATCAGGAACGGTTATGGATTTTCCACAAGAAGAACAGCAGCTTCTTGTTGAACAGGAGATAAAATCCCTTGCTGTTGTTCCCATCTTTTCCCACGATGATTTCCATGGATTTATCGGATTTGATGATTGTGTCCATGATCATGAATGGAGCCAGGTTGAACTTGAGACACTTGAAGCAGCTGCAGGACTTCTCGGAGCTTCTTTTGGGAGAAAAAAAGCAGATGAAGAGGTTGAGATCCGAGATAACAATCTCCAGACCTTTTTTAATACCATAGATGACTTTCTGTTTGTTTTAACCCCGGAAGGACTGATAGCCCAGGTGAATGATACCGTTATCCGCCGTTTGAAATATACCCAGGAAGAATTGATTGGACAGCCGATTCTCATGGTTCATCCTTCATCCAGGCACCATGATGCCAGGCACCTTATTGAGGAGATGTTAGCCGGAACATGTGACTTCTGCCCAATCCCTCTGATAACTAAGGATGGGATGTTAATTCCGGTTGAAACACGGGTTGTCTCGGGAATTTGGAATGGTCATCCGGCTTTATTTGGCGTCTCAAAAGATATCTCTGAATTAACGCTGTCTGAAGAAAAGTTTTCAAAGGCCTTTGAGGCTAGTGGATCCCTGATGGCAATATCAACCGTTGAAGGGAGGTATATTGACGTAAATAAAACATTTCTGGATACTCTTGGATATACACGTGAGGAGACGATTGGGAAGTTGTCATCGGATCTTGATATATTTGTTCGTTCTGATGAAAGAAGCAATATCTGGGATGAAATCAGAGAAATGGGAAGTATTCGAAACAAACATGTCATGATAAAAACCAAAACAAATATGCTTTTAACCGGAATATTAGCCGCAGATATCATTTATATCCAGGAAACAGAAGCACTTTTAACCGTTGTAAATGATGTTACTGAAATTATCAGGTTAAGTGATGCCCTGCTTCAGGCAAATAAAAAATTAAACCTCTTATCCTCAGTAACCCGGCATGATCTCCTCAACCAGGTTCAGGCCCTCTTTTTTGTTGAAGAGTTTCTTGATAAGGAAATGGCCCAGGATTCTCCTGCACGTGAAAGGCTTGAATTGCTCAGAAAAGTGGTTGATACCATACACCGGCAGATTCTCTTCACAAAGGACTACCAGGATCTGGGTATTGCTGCCCCAACATGGAGCCATGTTGAATCGGTTATCAAAAAGGAAAAAGAGAACAAAATCTTTTCAAATGTCCTGATTGAAGCCAGCACGGGAACACTGGAAATATTTACCGATCCGATGTTTTCAAAAGTATGTTATAATCTCTTGGAAAATGCTCTGAGACATGGTGGAACTGTCACAAAGATCACGATTTCATTTACAGAAACCGAATACGGCGGGTGTTTGGTGTTTGAAGATGATGGGTGTGGTGTTCCGGCTGCCGATAAGAAAAAGATATTCAATCGTGGATTTGGTAAAAATACCGGACTCGGGCTGTTTCTCACCGCAGAAATTTTATCAATTACCGGAATGACTATACAAGAGACTGGAGAAGAGGGCAAAGGGGCACGGTTTGAGATCTCGGTGCCACAAAACGGATATCGAATGGATTCTTAAAAGAGGGCGATTTATTCTGACATTTTTCAAAAAGAATCGTAATCCATGTGATTATAAGCAAAAAATGAAATGATATTTATCTCACGATCTTTGTGATCGGTATCTCCAGAATATCCTCTGCTCCAGCTGCTTTCAGCTGAGGTATCAGGGTGTTTACCTTACTTTTCAACACCACTGTTTCCAGGCTGAAATAGTCGATACCATGGAGTTTTGCAACCGTCGGTTTCTTTAATGCCGGTAGGGCTGCAACGATGGTCTCAAGTGAAGCTGCAGGGACATTCATCGAGATAAGAACCTTGTTTCGTGCGTCTATGACCCCCATGAGGAGCGTTACAATCTCTTCTATCTCCTTTCTTTTGACCGGATCTTCAAAACTGCTATGATTTGCGATAATAGTCGTATATGATTCCATAATCTGCCCGATTATCTTCAGTCCATTCTTTCGAAGGGTTGTCCCTGTTTCGGTCAGATCCACCACAACATCCATAAGATCAGGAACCTTGGCTTCACTTGCACCATAGGACGGGAAGAGCCGGACAGGGATTTTGAGTTCTTCAAAGAATTCTTTTGTTAATTTCGGGTATTCGGTGGTAATTCGGCTGTCAGGGCGAATTTCGCTGACCATGGAGATGGGCTCACTCTGGTGGACTGCCACGACAATTTTGACAATACCCGGCCCTGTTTTGCTGTAATTGAGCTTTGCTACCTCTTTTACCTGTGCTCCTGATTCATGAATCCAGTCCAGGCCAGAAATACCCATATCGAAGTATCCCATCTCAATATAGGTCGGTATCTCCTGGGGCCGTAATATCTTTACTTTTCCTATCCGTGCATCATTGATCTGGGGATTATAATCTCGGTCAGTTCTCCTGACCTCAAGATCGGCTTCTTTAAAAAGTTGCAGGGTCTGTTCTTCAAGACTGCCTTTTGGGAGTGCAATGTTAATCATAGAACAATAGAAGGAGAGGTATCAATTAAACCCTGACGGTTTGATTCTGCATTGTCTATTCTCTGAAGAAACAGCTGAGAGGTGATGAGAAATATTTTTGCATCGACAGTAAATTTGTCAATGCCATTTCGTACTCTTCTCTCCGGATATCGGTCGGATATTAAAAATAATGAGATGTTATCCGGGAATGGTCGGTGATAATAGATCTTTAATCAATAGGCACTTATTATATTATTGAATGCATAATTATTCTACATTGAAGTGGTGTTTATATGAACATTAATATCGGGAGACCATATGAAGAGGCGATCCGGAGGATCATTGATAAGGGGTATGCGGGGAATCAGACCGAGGTAATTCGACAGGCAATTCTGGCATATGAAAAGATGCTCGAGGAGGAAGAGATGATGCTTGTTCACAGGGGCGTCTCTATTGAGATGGAGGAGATATTGGCTGGCAGCACCCCTCTCTCCTCTCTTGAGTATATGAAGAAGCTTCTGAAGAAGTGATCATAATGGAGATTGTATTTGCAGCATCTGCATCCAGGGAGTTTGAACGACTCCCACGCGATCTCCAAATCCTCTTCCTATCACATTTTGAGAAGATCCAGTCTCTGCCACCCCGCCGTCACTTGAAATATGGCATCCCATTCCATGTAGAGAAGGTGACACGGGAGGCACGGATAATCTATGAGATCCGGGAAGAAACGCTGTATATCCTCCATTGCTTTGAAGATCATAAGGACTATGAGCATTGGTATAATTCATACCGATGATTGTTCTGAAAATTCGTCTATCGAAGAGGCAGGTGTTTTGTCATCTGATCAAACCCCCTAATATTGGAATGAGAACCGGAATGATTTGGTAAATTGATGTAATATATGGGGGCATTTAAGGTTTTTTCAATTGACGGCGTTTTGGTGAATCTCGGGAGAAATAAGGACTTAAATAGGTATTTGTGAGAGTAAATCAGATGTTATCCGGGAATGGTCGGTTAAAGATACGTGGCCTTTTATGCCTTGTATTAAAAAATGAACAGATTTAAACCTCATCTCATCATACTGTACGAGTATACTTCATTTCTTTACAAATGGGAGATGGAAACAATAACATGATTACGATTAATTTTGACGAAAAGGGATTAGTACCCGTAATTGCCCAGGACAATACGACAAAGGATGTACTGATGCTTGCATATGCCAACAAAGAGGCTATTGACCTGACTCAGTCAACCGGATTTGCCCATTATTACAGCAGGAGCAGAAAGAAACTCTGGAAGAAGGGAGAGGAATCAGGACACCTCCAGAAAGTTCATGAAATTCTGGTTGATTGTGATGAAGATGCAGTCATCTACCTGGTGGATCAGCTCACGGCTGCATGTCACACCGGATACCGGTCATGCTTTTACCGAAGGCTTGATGGGACCGTTTCCGGAGAACGGATGTTTGATCCTGATGAAGTTTACAAGAAAAAAGAATAAAATTTCAGAACGGTTGGTGAATGTAAAGGGTTATCAGCATCGCTCCTCTTTTTTTATGAATTTATGGCCTGCATCGGCGATACATCTCTTCCAATGAGGTAGTATTCCAGATATGGACTTTGTCAGATGCAATCCCGGATTCTTGGGTAAATGTTTTTGCAATGACCAGATAGTGCTTATCACGAAATTCAGGATGGTATGAAAGAAAAACGTTACTTTTTACCAGAAGATTTGCAAATACTTTTTCTGCATTCACCTTTTCCTGCCATTTCACCTCACAAAATAGAACATCTGTATCACTGAAGGCGATAAGATCAATCTCATGCTCTTTCATCCACCACCGTGAGCAGGAATGGAACCTGAAGGGAAGCAGCCCGGATGCATTAAACTTCCATAACAGATCCTTTATGCACCCCTCAAATTTTCTTCCGATATATGCCTGAAGAGTTGGTTTTACCTCCTGAACACAAAGGGATCTTCCATTACCCATTTCAATTGATTTCACATAAGGATAGACGTATCTGAACCAGAATTCAAAATAATTGTCAGATAAGAAATATTGTCCTTTTTTACTCTTTAATGGTTCTCTTGCAGGAATCTCCCTGATTATGAGCTGGAGGTTCATGAGTACCTGGAGATATTTCGAGACGGTAGACCGTTCTAATCCTGTCATCTGAGATATTTTTGATGGCGTTGTATTTCCTTCTGCAATTGAACGAAGGATTGAGAAATAATATCGGGGTTCTGATACCTCTGACATGAGAATAAATTCTGTATCCCGGAATAGTATCGAGTCTTCTGACAGAATTCTGGAGATAATATTCTCATAAATGTCTTTATTCTTTTCCGCTTTGAATATATATGCCGGGGTTCCCCCAAATACTGCATAATGCTTTACTGCTGTGTTAAAGTCTGGAAAATGCTCCAGAATATCCGTGAATCGTAATGGTTTTATGAGATATTGTCCGGTTCTTCTTCCAAACAGAGGACATTCGTATCTCATGGTCATTTCTTCCATCATACTGATTGAGGAACCACATACTATCAGGAACAGGTGTGAATCCTTAAGCCATGTGTCCCAATGGTACTGAATTACTGACAATAGGGAAGGATCCTCATTCACCAGGTATGGGAACTCATCACATGCAATGATTACCCGTTTGTTTTTATATGACCTGATATAGGAGAAAATGGCATCCCAGTCCGGAAAAACCACAGATGAGAGATGCGTATCCCCAAAAAATGCGGTAAGTTCTGAGGAAAATTCTTTCAGTTGTAACCCTTTTGTCTCTTCTCGTGCGAGAATTCGAACACCGGTGTTTTTTATGATAAACTGGTCGATTAGTTCAGATTTGCCAACACGTCTTCGTCCATATACAATAATGAACTCTGCATTATTGTCATCAAACCGTTGCTGAAGTGATGTGAGTTCAGCCTCACGGTTAAGAAACATATTGTATACTACAGGCTCGAAGATAATAAATATGTTACTTAAAAGTATGTTACTCCGGAGTAACTTACTTTGGAGTATCATGTTTTAAGTAATGGTTTGTTGATGATATGTTTGATAAACGATCTTTAACCCGGCAAAAAACTTGAGGATAGCCAATAGTCTCAATATATTGCTGATATTTATGTTACGGTAACTATTCAGCCATACGAAAAAAACACCTATGAGGCGGAGCCTTATGTGATAATTTTTTGAAGTAAGATAGGTGAAATCAATGTAAAAAAAGTGTGTGCCTAAATTTTTTAAAAAGGTATTCCTCCTCTTTCAAGCAGGAAAATTATATTTTCTAGGAAAATCAATAGGATTTTAATTATGACAGCAGATTTTTCCAAAAAGAGGATTGACGAGTTGATCTCTGCTCTGCTTTACATGGACCGTCTTGCTGTCAGGGAAATCCTCTCAAAATCCACAGAAAATGAGGACAAACTTCATGTTATTGATGCAATAATCGTTCCTGCTCTGGAAGAAATCGGAAGAAGATGGGAGGAAGGGACTCTTGCGATTTCTCAAGTATATATGGCAGGAATAATAATTGAAGAAGCAATTGGGGGATTGTTTCCTCATAATGATTTGCCGGGTGGAGCAAAAGGAAAAATTGCAACGGTGGTACTTGAAGATTATCACATGCTGGGAGAGCGAATCGTTTCAGTATTTCTTATTGGTGCCGGTTATTCACCAATTCGATATGGCAGAAGAGATGTTGCTGAGCTCCTGTCTCTCATTAAAAAAGATGAAATAAAATACCTATTTATATCTACCCTGATGCTTCCGTCAGCGTTAAAAATTCGGGAAATATCACCCCAGATATCTTCTGAGGGGGTAAAAATTATCGTAGGGGGAGCACCATTCCGGTTTGATCCGGACCTTGGCAGAGAAGTGGGTGCAGACCGTGTATGTCTGACAGCATCAGACGCAATCACCGCCCTCAGGGAATTGGAGGGTACATCATGACAATGACTTCATTAGAGAGAGTTCTGACAACAATCAGTCATAAAGAACCGGACAGGGTTCCTCTCATCCTCAACCCTACCATGCATCCGGCAAGGGATATGGGCATATCCCTGAAAAAATATTTTACATCTTCAGAATTGGTAGCTCAGGGGCTCATCTCAATCCATGAAAAATTCGGGACCGATGCATATATCGGATTTCATTATACTCCGGTTGAATACGAAGCATTTGGCGGAGATGTAATATTCAGGGATGACGGACCGCCAAATAGTGGGAGGCCGATAATTAGAGAGGGGAAAGATATCGATTCCCTGACCGCTCCGGTAGTCAAAGAGACAGAATGCCTCCAGATGGTTCTGGATATGATAAAGACCCTGAAAAAAGATTCTCCGGATGATGCTCCCATTTTTGGTGTCGCTATATCCCCTCTTTCACTCCCTGTTATGCAGATGGGATTTGAAAATTATATTAAACTCATATACTCTGATGAAACCCGGTTTAACCAGCTCATTGAAGTAAATAAACAATTTTTCCTGGACTGGGCAACCGCACAAATGGATGCCGGAGCTGATGGAATCATCTATTATGACCCGGTCTCATCTCCGACCATCATTCCTCCGGAATTATACCGGAAAACGGGCCTTTTAATAGCAAAGGAACTGATTCCTAAAGTCCCCGGACCAGTAGTGACGGCATTTGCTTCAGCCCGCATTCTCGCTATCCTGGATAACGTCCTTTCCACGGGAACAGTAGGTGTAGCAGTATGGGGCGGTGAAAATGAGAAACTTACAGAGATTAAACAAAAATGTGCAGGGAAGGCAACTGTGATTGGCAACCTCAATGGAATAGAGATGAGACACTGGACTCGGGAAAAAGCATTTTCAGTCGTAAAAAGGGTAATTTCTGATGCAGCTCCAGGTGGAGGTTTCATCATGAGTGATAATCACGGGGAAATTCCCTTGCAGGTTCCGGATGAAGTGCTCTATGCCATCCGTGATGCAACATATGAATACGGGAGGTATCCGATTTCTGTCTAGTAAAAAGGAGGGTGAACTCTGTCTCTTTTTCTGTGAGACATTACAAAAAGAGATCACATACATATATGGGAGCCTCTCTGTCCCGAAAGGAACAAAGCTGTTTTTTTATCCACATTTTTGTACTGCAGGAAAAAGTAAAATTGATTATTTAAAGACGTACTTCTCGGCATATGTAAATCCGGAAAATAGCGGATTATTATTCGGCGATGTAGCAATTTCAAAAAGAGACATCCTTCCTTCAAATATCATCCATACCGGTCCGGATACCTGTCATGCCCTGGTTGCCCCTGTTGAACTCATACATGATTTTGCTAAAAAGGGGAGTTATTTTATCTTTCCCGGATGGCTTTTAAATTGGGAGGAATATGTAACCGGGATGGGATTTGATCCATCTATCCCAACTACTTTTTTTTCTTCGAGTTTGAATGGAATTACCCTTTTAGATACTGGTGTTATCCCCATACCTGAAGATATTATCAGATCATTTGAGACCTTTGCCGGATTGCATTTAACGATTCTCAAAACAGGTACTTCATACCTGACAGCGATAATTGAAGCTGCAATCTGCAAATGGAGAATGAAACAAATCAAGGATTCAAGTACCATAGAGGATCAATCTGTCCTCCAATCCTCTGCTACCCAGATGGCAGTAATGGCACTTATCAGTGAGATTGCATCGGTAAGTGAAGAACCGGAGGTAATATCCCGGATTTTTATCATGATTCAATCTCTTTTTGCACCTGAAAAAATTGAATATATTCCCTATTTTTCTACAGGGCCTGGAGAGATCAGTATTTTTCCTTCCGGGGAAAAGATTTCGGAATATAAATCGCTCTTAATCGGATTTGAAAGGGATTATTATCTCCTTGACAATAATGAGGGATTTGTGGTTTCTCTCCATCATAAAAAAACTACACTCGGTGTTTTAGGTATATTTGGTGTTTCTGTTCCGGACAGGATACGGGAATATCTTAACCTCACTCTTTCCATGACCTCTTTCCTCGGTCTTGCCATAAATAACTCCCGGTTGTGGGGAGAGATTCAAAAAATCACAAGTGAATTAGAGGCAGCAAATGATAAACTGAGAGATAATAACGAAGAACTTCTATCCTTAACTCATGAGCTTCAAGGCTCAAATCACGAACTTATCAAGAGTCAGAAAGAACTCGCAGATAGTGAAGAGTTTATCAAAACAATTGTAAACTCTGCTAATATCGGAATCATGGTGCTCGATAAAGATGCCCGGGTTTTATTTTATAATCCTGAAATGGAACGCATTTTCGGACTAAAAGGTGAACCGATGAAAGGGAACGTGGTCTTTGAATTTTTCCCTCATTTAGATAAAAACGGACCATTTCCCTATTTTTTTAACGCCATTTCCGGAGAAAAGATAGTAACACCAGACCTTGAATTTCATCTTCCATCCAGAGATTATAGTACCTGGATTACAAGTATATTTGCACCGGTATATGATAAAGATCATACCATCATTGGTGTTACCAATTACGCGTTTGATATTACCAGGCGAAAAGAGTCAGAAAAAGAATTAATGAGGGCTTATGAAGCACTCAAAGTATCTCAGAACAAACTGGCAATCCTAAGTAGTGTGACCAGACATGATATCCTCAATAAAGTCATGGTCATCTATGGATATAGTGAGATACTCCTTGCTGCTACTTCAAATGAAATAGAAGAAAAAAGTCTGAAAAATATCCTTACCGCAGGAAATGATATCAAAAATCTGATCTCCTTTACTAAAGAATATCAGGAACTCGGTGTACAGAACCCTATCTGGATTCAGATCGGGGAAGTGATGAGCAAACTATCGATAAAGTGTGTGCTAAATGGTATTGAACTTTTATTGCTGGATATTCCTATAGAAATTTATGTGGATCCCATGTTTGAGAAAGTAATGTATAATCTCATTGATAATTCACACAGGCATGGTCAGAGTGTTTCAAAAATAACAATATCTGCCCGGCAATCGGGCGATGATTATCTAATAGACTATGTTGATAATGGTGTAGGGGTCCCGAATGAGGAAAAAAAGGTAATATTTAAACAAGGCCATGGGAAGAATACCGGAATGGGATTATTTTTAATCAGGGAAATACTGGATATTACGAAAATATCAATACGTGAATGTGGCCTTCCCGGGGAGGGAGTCAGGTTTGAAATGGTTGTTCCAAAAGATAGTTGGAGAAAAATATCTCAAGAATAACAGGACCTACTTACGATAAAGTGTTACCTAAAGGGGTCTGAAAAGAGAGTTCTTCAAGATTCTGCGTTAATAAAAACTAATCCCATTCACCCTGATAATGTGGGCTGTCTCTTCGTTGTAATAAGACAAAAATAATATCTTTCTCTTCCAATACTGGATATGAACCGGACTATTCCCGGAACTCTGGGTCTTATTTTTGGAACCATAGCCATTCTGATTGGAATATTTGCATTCTTACCTATATCCTTTTATCTGGCCGGGGGATATCTCCTCATCTGTCTCATTGCAGGATTGCTTATAGTCAGAGTCTTTTGTGCTTCCTGTCCGATTAAGAGAACATGTGTTCATATCATCCCCGGTTATCTGGCAACGTTCTGGAACCAGTCACCTGGACCATATTCTTCCAGGACCTTTATTCTGACCGGGATTTTGTTTGCGATAATCATTCTCATACCCCAGATTGTTCTTATCACATCGCTGTATTTGTTTGTTATATTCTGGATATGTATCGGTATTGCTGCTATGAGCAGTTATCTTGTTCTATGTCCCGGATGTGGCAACCAGTATTGTCCTTTCAGAAGAGAAATTCCTAAACAATAATGAATTCAGTTTTAATGTTTTTACCGGGATGAACAAGATGGTAAGGATCTTTATGTGAATATCGTGTCCCAAAAAGAGATTAAAATAATTAGTATGGAAAATTTAAACTGTTACTTTTTCACCAGTAAATGGTCCATCATTAGAACAACTATGCCAAATTCCTTTTGTTCCTGAAAAAGATGACCAGCCTTCATGAAATATTACCATAAATTGTCCAAAGGTTGCCTGATTAGGATTCTTATCAAATACGGCATCATCCGGACCCCATGATCCGAACCAGACAGGTCCATTTAATGTCCCACCAATGACATATCCATCATTCAATGTCCCATTTATATACGGGAGTTCATTTGCTTTATCAGAAAAAGACAGGTTGATAGCTCCCATACTTGTTTCATACGTTCCTTCAGGATGTCCCGAGCTATATGCAGTACGGTTATAGGTTATTGGTTCATATTCCGCTGAATAGGCCAGATTAAAATCATGTATTGTATCTCCTTTATCAAGAGAATTTTTCAAAATCACGTAGTATGGGATATTTGCAGAACTATTAATGAGATATTTCGTTACTATGTTCAGGGGAACGCCATTTGAAAAACTCAAACCCTTTACTTCATTTCCAAACTGGTACATATCCTGTCCGACAATTGAGAGCTCTGCAATCGGTCCGTTTTCATTAACTGGTGAAAATTCAACTCGAATTGGAAGGATATCATCCTTTGGTGCCCAATATGGCTCTATTATTTCGGTTGATGTGAGAACTCCAATCCCTGCAGGAATATTCATGGTGCCGGCACGAGAGATAAGATCGTCAGTTGCATACGGGTTTGGTTTAATATTTTGATCGAAGGAGATTAAGGATTCCGCAAAAACTCCATGCATTGTTAACAAAACCAGACCAATAATAATTCCAATAGAGTACAACGTTTTCATATGACCTCCTCCAGAAGGAATGTAGGTATCTTGAGTGTATTACTTATATTGCTATCGAAAGAATGTTGAAAAGATTCTGATGCCTGATAAAGTGGAAATTATTCTTCTGTATCCCTCTATTAATCATTACTAAAAGAGGCCAAATCGCAGTTTTCTTCTCGCATAATGAGAAATTTCAGAAATTGTAATGTAAAGTTTAGGTATTAAAATTTTCTCCGCCCCTTATCCAAATCCTGCCTGATATGTTCCATTCTGTGAGCAATACAGCCAGTACCCGTGATATGGTTGTATCAGCCTTTCATCACTCTGGTTCCCGGTTCCTCCCCGGATAATTGGCTTTTCGTACTGCTGGACTACTGCGTCATACCCGGTGACATATGACCAGATATTCATCAGGGTGTGAAATGTCTCTTTTGCTGAAACGTCTGTCTCCATCCAGCCTCCGACCGATGACCATCCTGCCTGAATATCCCTTGAAAAAGGTTTTATCTGATCTGAAAGCCTGACCGGGACAGCCATGGTACTGGTTGAATAGACCCAGTATCCCTGGAGTGGGACCACCGGATCATTCATTGAGAGCGTTTTGTATCCGGTAGAATTATTCACATACACGAGGACTGAATGTCCGGATGAGTTTACGCTGGCAAAAATCTGTGCCGTGTCATATCCTTCTTTGAGTCGGCTGGGGACAGATATATGATTCCATCCCGGATAGAGTGGGATGAGATCATCCTTTTTCAGGGATTTCAAGGCTGCTGACAGGTTTACCCTGCCTCCGGTAATGGTCCTGTCCTGAAGTGACGGGAGCGGGTCAGTGGTATCCATGATCACCTGCTTTACCTCCTCTGCAGTGAGATCCAGCTCTTTTCCCTTGATGAGACCAGCCATACCAGAGACCATAGGAGCTGCCATCGATGTACCGCTCATGTACCCATATTCAGGTTTTATTACTTCTCCCCGATATCCGATCATGATATTCCTGATGGAGAAATCATTTTTTATTACACCATTGAATGGTTGATATGAAAATCTGACTTTGTATGAGGGATCAGAATACCATGAATTGCACGGAATGAATAGTTGTCTCCAGTCATCCTCTTCGAAATAAGCAGTATAATCCCATAATGGGGTCCAATTCACAACGCCATTTGAGTACTCAATCACCAGGCTCCCCCAAAAATCGCTTTTGATATCCCATACCAGATATGGGATTTTTCCTGTATCATCCGGTATAAGAACAGTTTTGTTCATCTCAATACTATAGGTATCATGAAAAAGATCCTCTGGGAGCACTCCCTGTAATGATACGGGCTCTCCTGGCATGGTACCGGGATTCCGGGTCCAGTTCCCAGTGAGCGTGAAATTTTCCTCTGAAAATGTGGGATCTTCAAAGAGTGGCGTATAGGAATATCTGGATGGGATGGTGCTATAAATATCTGAACCCGGAGCTCCGACATGAACCGTCCTGTTCCCATAATTTGAGAAATCTGACAGATGGTCCTGGGCATCAGTTGCTACTACGGCTATGACATTGCTGAGGTTGTAACATGCCGGATACTGCGGATATCTATTCAGATCCACTTCATTGTTCCCTGCTGAACACACAAAAAGAGCCGGTGACTGCCGGATGATATCTTCCATAACCCTGCTGTATTCTCCTCCAAATGAACAACTGATAACCGAGGCATCATGCATCGTTGCATATGCCATACCGAATGCCAAGTCAGATAATTTACCGTTTCCAAAATAATTAAGGACTTTTATCGGCATGATGGTGGTATTCCAGGCAACACCTGTTCCTCCTTCTCCATTATTGCCGATCATACCAATAACTCCGGCACAATGAGTCCCATGACCATAATCATCCCACGGTTCAACCGGTTTATCTTCCAGAATATTTATTCCATGCAGAATGGTTCCGGATTCTGATGAACTCCAGAGGTTTTTGGCCAGGTCAGGATGACCGATGTCAACGCCGGTATCAAGAACAGCGATGATTGTTCCATGTGTTGCAGTGGTTTCATTCCATCCATGAAGGGCACTGATATCTGCACCAGACAGTCCTGGGCTGGTATTTTCCTTAAATGGCGTTCCAGTATTGGAAAGTCCCCATTGTCGCCAGAACTGCGGGTCATCAGGTGTTTTTAATGCCCTGACATAATAATCAGGTTCAGCATAAGCAACAGCAGGATTACCAGAATAATACCGGATTGCATCAGGAACTGAAATTGTGTCAGGAAGGGCGATCAGTGATAATCCTGAAATCCCCACGGTACCATAATCTCTGGTAACTTCTGCCCCAATTGCTGCATTGATATCAGACAGGGTTTGAATCGTTCCATCAGAATTTGATTTTGCCTGCACAAGGATACTGCCATTCACGTATGGAGGATCAGGCAGAAAATTCGGTATTCCTATTGCATTTGTAGAATACCCGGTATCATCTGCCAGACCGAATGAAAAGGAAAGACCTGCCAGGCAGACAAGGATCCAAAAAATTTGTTTTTTCAATATTATTCTCATGAAAAGGTTCTCTGTGAAAGAATATGTTAATTTATTAATTCTTATGCTTTTTTATAATCTTATTCGTATTTTAGTTCGTGAGATGAAATGGCACCAGGAATGAGTCAGCTCCTGTTGACCATAAACCGAAGGGAACTTGGAGATGGCGACGGTGAGGATATCCCGGATTAATTCTTTTTCTGGCAGAATCATTCAGAATCACGGGGAGGAATTTTCTGTCATCAGTATCTATAGATATTTACGATGAGGTTTTAAACACCATCGGACCAGTTACTCTGAAAAACCTGGATTATTTCCGTCATCCACCATCCTCTGCGGAGTCTGTGACCTCCGTGACTACCGGATCCATTCAGATAAGGACAAGGCAGTTATCACCGGTGGACGTATTGTCTATGGTTCCCGGGAAGCTCCCCTCAGCAAGGGACTTGCCCCGGTTATCAGATATGTTGACCGATGCAGAGCAGATGAGGTGTTTCTCCTCATATTTGACCGTGAAAAAAAGGAGAACTGGGATGAGAAGATATTTTCTGATACGATTGAGTATCAGGGAAAGCAGATCACGGTATTTGGGATGTAATATGAGACCGGTTCATCTCCTCCAGTATTGTCCCTGATTATATCTCACCTGATATTCTCTCTATCATAGCATGAATATCCAGCCAGAGAACCAGGCTATGTCCGTCTTTTCCACCTTCTTTTCCTTTTCTCCTGATAACACCCAGAATACTCCGGCCACGATGGGCTGTGTCATCAGCATCATGATCAATATCACCCGCTGCATAGGTGGTCACTGATGAAACATCATCGACGAGAATGCCAACCGGTTTTTTTGAGATATCCTGGTCAAGAATAATGATCCTAGCTCGTTTTTTCCCATCTGAGCTGGTCTGAATATTCATCATCTGTTTCAGATCAACAATTGTGGTAATTATCCCGCGAAGATCCATAATCCCTGTGATGTATGCAGGTGCATTGGGAAGTGGAGTAATCTCGGTTGGGGTTATCACCTCACGGGTGTGAAAAAGATTGACGGCAAAGTTCTCATGGCCGAGGATGAACTCAACAAACTGATGTGTTCCGCCATCTCGTGTCCGGCCGGATGCAGTGGATTTGCGGATATTCTCTATGACTACCGGTTCTTCTTCTTCATAATTCATCGTATAGGTTCCCATCTTCTCCTCCAAAAATTGCCAGGTGGGATCACCCGTTCAGACGATCCATCGAACTGTTTATTCGTGTGGCAATAACCGAGAGGTCTGATATCACGGTTGATATCTGGTTTAGGGCTGCAGAAGCTTCTTCTGATGCCGCAGATGATCCAATCGCCTCCTGGGCTGTCAGTTCAGACAGGTTCTTCACTTCAGAGATGCTTGCAGTGATCTCTTCAACCGCTGCTGCTCCTTCTTCTGAAAGGCTCGCCACCTCAACCATATTCTGTGAGATATCCTCCACCTGGTCAGCAATGGTATGGAAGAACTGTATAGTTTCGGTTATCGCGTCAGATCCCTTTGATACTTCGGTTGTTGCCTGATCCATTGCTTTTGCTGCACGTTCAGATTGTTGTTGAAGCGATGCAATGATCTGTCCGATATTCTCCGCTGAACCTTGTGATTCCTGGGCAAGGGTTTTGACTTCGTTCGCAACTACGGCAAAGCCCATTCCTGCATCTCCTGCACGTGCAGCCTCTATTGCGGCATTTAAGGCTAACAGATTTGTCTGGTCTGCAATATCTCCAATTATATCTACTATCTTTCCGATCTCGTTCATCTGGGAGCGTATCTCAACAATTATGGATCCGACATCATTGACCGACTCATTAATTGCCGTGATTCCCTTTTCTGCTACTCCTGCCTGGTTAACTCCATTTGTTGAGAGGGTATTTGCTTCCTGGGAGAGTTTACTCACTGCATCCACTTTTGTTGCAATAGTCGCGACGGATGATGAGAGATCCTCCATGGCATTGAGCACCTGTTCGACGGATCTGACACTGCTTTCTGCATTGGTACTTACAAGGCCAGAACTCTGGGCGAGGGTAGCTGCTCCGGCGGTGACTTCCTCTACACTTGCCGCTGCTTCTTCGGCTGATGCGGTGAGGGCACCTACCTGATCAGACACTTCCCTTATAACCAGTGATAGTTCTCTACCAACGGTGTTAAGACCTTCTTTGAGAGCAATAAGGTCTCCTCTCACCTCAACAGATTCGTCAAACCGGGATCCGAATTTTGCATGGGCAAAGAGATCTGCTACCCGGAGTGCTTCATTGAGTGGGGTTGTGATAGCCTCAAGCATGTTATTGATACCTTCGATAATCTCCCGGTATGATCCAACAAACTGTTCTGGTTTCCCTCTGGTCTTCAGGTTTCCTTCCTGTGCATCTGCAATAAGACCATTCACTTCTCCGACGACTGATTCGATGGTGGTAATCATGGTGTTCACTGCAGGAGCAATCTCATCCTGATCATCTGCCGCAGGAATGAGCTGGATATTCTTCTCACCCTTTGCGACCTTTTGAAGCGTTCCGATAAGATTTTTCTGCAATTTTTCAACATAATTGTCCATTGTGGATGCCATGACTCCAAGTTCGTCCTTCTGATCAAGAGAGAGCCGTATGCTCAGATGCCCTTTTGTGAGTTCATTGAGCATCTCAACAACCCGGTTTAATGGACCGGTAATACTCCTGGTGAGGATTACAGCAAATCCTATAAGGATGACCGCAACGATGAGCGAGATGAGGATCATGGCGGTAAATGCATTGGCAGCTTGTGCGTCACTATTCTTTTTCGCTGTTTCTGCAAGTTCGATTATGAATTTCTGATATTCCTCAATGGTGGCGGTCACGGTATCAAGTCGTGTCAGAGTTTCCTTATCACGATAATCTCGTGCTTCATCCATCTTCCCTTCATTAACCAGTTTTACAAGACCTTGTACAGCTGTCGTATAATCATTCCACTCATTCTCAATCTTAACAACGGTCTCCTTTCCGACATCTGTTCTAACCATTATCTGTTTCAAGGATTCCTGTACGTCCTTATCCTGTTCTGCCATCGTCTTTTCCCAGTTTGCACGGTACTCGGCATTCCTGGCAGCCATATGGTTGACGACAGTCCGACTGTACAGAATTGTATTAGCCCTGAGATCATCGATTTTCACAATATTCTGCAGATTATAATCGTACATATCATTCAGTGTGTCTGTTGTCTGCATCAGACTGGAAATCCCGATATATCCGACAATACACAGGCCTGCAACGGCTATAATGGTAAATATAATCAATTTTTTAGCCATTGACAAATTATTTAAAAACTTCATATTTTTCCTCCTCTCCAGGGTATTCAACATCTATACATAGAGGGTAGGAACGAAGCGTCAAAATATTCCGAATAGAAGACACGTTCCTGCCACCATCCCGGATGGGCGATTAATCTGGTGGTATATGTGAACATTTGATGAGTTTCTATTTATGCATATCTTCACTGACGTCCCGTAAGATACAATATATAATAAAAAAATAATCGGTAATTCCTGGGAAGGTAACATGAAGCTATTTAATTTGTCTCCATGAAATATGCAATGTCCAATAACCTGACAAAGAGCCGTGGGAGTAATACAGGAAATGGTTTCCTTTTAACTTATCATGCGATAAAGGAGCTTTATTTTTAGATAATTAAACAAATTTGCGATGAATGAACGAATACATGATGAAAAAGAGTGGAAAATAAACGGAAGGGTTCATCACATCTCATTCGGAGATCTCGATGATCTGAGAATCAACACTGTTTTTCTGCACCGAGGCAATACCCTTTTTACATGACATTTCTGAAGCATATGACTGGCTTTGTCCAATGACCTCTCCATTTGCCGCTTTTAATGTAAATCTGAATTTCCCGTTTTTATCCTGATTGACTGCAAACCTGGAATCATTCCCGGCATTCTTTCTCACCGACTCAATTCCTTTTGTGCAGCCTGATTTTGATTTGTACCCCTCTCCGGTAAGGATAACCTGGTTGTTCCCTGCTTTCAATCTGAAACGAAACTCCCCTGCTTTATCCTTGTAAACTTCAAATTTCCCTGTCATACTATCATCCAGAGTTATCAGGTTATTTCACGTACTGCTGAAGAGCCTGTTTCAAATCATCAGGAATTCCAAGATTTCCAAGAATTGGCATAAGGAGCTGCCCAGCAACCTTTTTCCCATCCGGACTGCTGATAAACTGCTGAAGCATTGCCATTCCTTCCGGAGATGAGATAAACTTCATAATCTGTTCCTTTCCTTCAGGGGATGAAAGCATTCCTCCCAGAGCGCCGCCAATATTATCAAGAAGCCCCATTTTTGTTCCCTCATATGGTTACTCATCCTCATGAACGATAATCATTTCTCTCCCTGAAATTCTTTCCACACTATATTTTAGAGGATTTTTCGATTCAATGAATCTGGTGAATCAGCTCTAAAATGACTACCAACCCTTTTTTAGAGGCACACCAATGATCTCCAAAAACATATCCTGTTTCAAAAATCCTCGTCCGAGAAATTGAATGTGTAAAAAAAGCCTCGAAATTGTGGATATTTCCAAGCGTGGTCTGTGATACCAGTTTCTATCCAATGAAGGTTGTCTGACAAATTTTCACAGTTGCATGATATCCCAACAGATATATGATGGAACAGGGTATGGTATACTATGGACCTGACAGTAACTGCAGTTTTGATGTTTATTATTGCCCTGATAGTGTCAGCGGTGATTATTTACATCATAACGAAAATTTTCGGCGAGACGGAAGACATAAAAACTGCATTTATCGCAGCAATTGTTGGTACTGTTATCTATACCCTGATTTACTATCTCATCGGTCAGGGTTTAATCGCTGCCTTTATTGCAGGTATTGTATGGCTTATTGCATTACAAAAGCTGTACACAATCGGGTGGGTTAAATCCCTCATAATTGCCGTTGTAATCTGGATTGTAACTTCTATTGTCGGATGGTTCCTCCCACACCTGACTGGTCCTCTGTAATCCCCTTCTCCCTTTTTCTTTTTCCTTTTTTGTGTCCGGTATCTTTAACGGATCTTATGCACATTCTGAAGTAACCAGACTCTGATACCTTTATTCATAGCTGGTCAGGTCAGTATAAGAATGAATTATTGGGCTCATCAGTATTCTGTCTGGAAAAAAAACGGAGATATGAAGATGGATTCTATTGTTTCGGAACTGATGAAAGAGGTAGCATCGGGTAATAATCTCGCTTCAATCAGCCAGTCTGTAGGAGGAGATCCGAGTGCTGTTCAATCTGCCTTAGGAATGGCAATGCCCCTGATCCTTGGTTCCATGTCAAATAACGCATCAAAGTCAGGTGGCATGGATGCTATGATGGGTATGGTTTCCCAGATGAGTGGTGCAAATCCGATGGATAATTTAAGTGGGTTTTTAAGCGGTTCCCAGCCTTCTGGAAGCGCAGGACTTGTTTCCAGCCTGCTTGGTAATCAGATTGGCCCGATTCAGGATGCAATAGCGAAAAAGACTGGACTTCCTCCTGCAATAGTTGGGAAAATCCTTCAGATTGCCGTCCCTATCGTCCTTGGAAAGGTAGGTTCTATGGTTTCAGGAGGAGGTATGGATAAGAACGGGCTTTCAAACCTCCTTGGTGAGCAGTCGAAGATAGCCATGCAATCATCACCGGATGTCGCCGATATAGCCCAACTACTCCTTGCCTCCCAGGGGGGAAGCGGGGGTATCATGGGTTCATTGAAGAAGATATTTAAGGGGTAATCTTTTTTATCCTTTTTTCAGGATGATACATACCAGGAAGATGCCATGAGTCTAATCAACCGGATAAATTATCTGGTGATATCTGCCAGACTCTGAACACTTCCAGTTCCACACATATTCACGTTCAGCCCTGCACTGGTTTATGAGCACTTATTTCTGGCTATTTCCAAGTCTATGGTTGCGTTTGGCATTGCAGGCCAGGGAAGTGAGTACTCAGCATTTTCAGCAAGAGATCTTTCAAAGTAAGCTATTGCAGCAGAACAATTCCCGTTATTCATCTCTACAATTCCAGCGATATGAAGAATGGCAGCATTATCCGGCATGAATAAGAATGCCTGATCGATGTTCTCTGTTGCCGCAGTGTTGTTCCCAAGGAAAGAAAATGCAAGTGCTTTCGTTGCATATGCCGTACCGTAATCTGATTTCAAGGATAGAGCATTCTGTGCATCAGATAACGCTGCTGAATAATTACCCAGGGAAAGATGAGTCATCGCTCTGTTTTCATATCGGACCGGATTTGGTTGGATCTCAATCGCTCTCGAATCTGCAATAAGTGCATTCTGACTATCTCCCAGTTTTCGAAGAGCATATCCTTTCATTGTGAACAATACCGGATCCTCAAGACCCTGTTCTAATCCACTTTGAGAAATAGACAATAATCTATCCCAATTTTGTTCATTTATTGCTTTAAATCCTTCTTTTTCGATTTCAGTTACGTTAGTAACATTTAATCCCTCTATTGCGGGTAATCCAAAATCTACCCCACTACAGGGAATTATTATTCCAATAACTGTAATAACCATCAGAACCGGTGCGATACGTCTCATATCTGTCATTTATGTTGTCACCAATTGGTAGTTGCCGAATAATTCCAAAAAATCCAGAAAAATGAAATTTTTCTGAATTTACTGATATATTCCTGAACCAACGACATATAATTTTTCATCGCTTCCGGTTACTTTCTCAGCATACACTGATTTGTAATATATTCCTCCCGTCTCTGGTCTTGTGGAGATATAATCCACCCTAAAAGTTCCGTTCGTAATGGCTTCAGAGATCATCTGCTCCCTGAATGGAGTTCCGGCAACATCGGTCTTATCTATCAGGTTCTTTCAATTTAGGCCTGGTTGTCAGCTTGTGCTACTAATTCACCGGTTTCAGAAAAAACAAATACGTACAAAACAGAATTCTCTGAACTCATATACGAGGCCTTTCCCGCGTTAATCTCTTTAGTACAGTGAATGTTATGGAGGATTGTGTTACCGTCGTAAATAAGCAGAACTGAAGGAGAAAAATAAGTGATGATCTCTATTCATGAATACGATTTCATACGTCATCGGTTTAGGTAAGGTGTAACACGAGTAAAACCCTCAAAAAATGAT
>JABNAD010000358.1_pt1 | contig 30110 bp, 21 predicted proteins | sample 7240381 | NCBI WGS metagenome assembly JABNAD01 (sample SAMN11332834, study PRJNA596920) | anaerobic digester metagenome | biome: digested sludge; isolation source: digested sewage sludge-derived enrichment culture grown on H2/CO2 | place: Germany: Goettingen
TTCTTACCCAGTTGATGTGTTTCATCAACAATGCGCTGAAGTTTCCGGCGGTCGGCCAACGGCAGGGCACCCTCTCCGTTCCAGTTGCTGAAATCACTGAAAGACGCGCTAAGCAGTGAAATTCTTTTGAGTTGTTGCAGGCTGTAAGTTTCCCCGATATTTCCGTCAAACCTTATGAACTCCGGATATTTTTCAAAATCATCAGGAGCTGGCCTCGAACCGCTGATTACTATTTCCACCGCACCTGGATTTATGTCTCTGTCAAAAACCTGAGGATACGGCAGCAACACTTCAACCAGCAGATCCAGCGTTGGTACAGCCGGGCTTTTAAGGTCGATCAGCAACTGGAATGAACCGTTATCTTCACTCCATGCTTTTCCGTGGTTTGCAGTATACAATTCAATGACCGGATTCAGATACAATGACCAAAGGGTAATCCCGGGAGTTACTTCCTCCCGGTCGTGCGCAACATATAAAACTGAATCCACCGCCCAGATATCTGCCTCAATCGAACCTAACCTGTTTTCCCACGCAGAGAAAAATGGCCTTTCCCGCTCATAATCGTTGTGTGAATGCCCGCGCAGGGTAAGCGATTGAGCATGCAGATAATGACTTCCCTGCATCATGATTATGCCGGGTAATAACAGGATAAATATGTTCCTGATTTTCATGAAGGCGGGTTTAATAAGGTTTTGATGAATTCATATCCAAAAACCGGATTATCTGTCATTGTATGATCCATCAGCAAAAATATTCCTAACTAAATGCTTGTACCGGATAAGGTCAGAATCAACAATCATCCAACCTTATCCGCTTTCGCCATTTCTGCAGGAAAAAGGCACAACATCCCGCAAAAATTGTGTACAAGCCACCACACGCAACCAACCAAAACGTTTTTATTTAATATTTGCCGGCAAAGGCAGTACTATTTATTCAACAGGTTGATTAATTCTGTATCAGTATTGACAGTTACATCAATCCTGCAGCAGATGATCTGTTATTTAACGTTATAAATTGCCTGTATTTGTGCTTCTGTGAGTGCATAGTCGTAAAAGAAAATATCACTGTATTTTGCACCCAGCCTCGGGCTGTAAGTCCCGGTTCCGTCCTGGTTGATTTTCACAGGGAGCCCCGTGTCAATGTTGCCGTTAACCATAGCGGTAGAAACAGCCAGTTGTCCGTCAATCCATATCTCGGCATTCGCGGTGCGATTGAAAACAACGGTAACAAAATGCCAGTCGGCCCCTAAGATTGACTGTTCCTCTGCCGTGCGCAGATCGGTTTTGTTTCCATCGCCATCGCAGGCAACCGCCCTGATGCGGCCATTGAGCCAAGCAATTAACCAACCTTTATTGTTTGAACTGTTCCAGTCCTGGGTTCCCATAATTGCCGGATCACTTTCATCATGGTCTGACTGAATCCAGAAACTGATGGAGAAGTTATGGCTGGCACCAAAATTGAGTAATGAAGAGTTCTCGACTTCCAGACAGGAGATCTCATCGGGAATGGTTGTTGCATAAACACCGTGCTCCTCATCTTCGGCAAAACCAACAATGTTATAATCGGTTGTTTTCAGCTCCACAACACTTCCGTCAGATTTCCTGAAATTTACAATGGAAGGAATATCGCTGTTGGCATTGAAGGTGATGGACTTCATTGAAGGGTAATCAAATCCGTCTTTCCCGGCATCATTAAAATAGAAATGAAACTTTAGTGCTGCCCGCTGTCCGAACGGTATTTCGAGATCTGCAGCGGGATAACTGAATGAAGCAGTTGTGCCTTTAACATCAATGGTTGTCAGGGCGGTTTTGGTTGTTCCGTTTACCACTTCAATCCTTTCAATTTCGTAGCTTGATTCAATGCTGATCTGAACCATGTCACCATCGCGGTAAGCATCTTCGTAAACGTTGGTTAAAACCTCACCGGTTCTGGGGCTGGTATGCTTGAATTTAATATCAAGTCCGAGAAGGCGGCCATCTACCTTATTTTCCTCATCGGTACAACCCAAAAAGGCTATGGTAATGGCAATGAATAAAAAGGTGAATATTTTTCTCATTGTTCAGCGTTTTTAATGTTAAAAAAGTCTGCTAAGAGAGGGGTATTAAAACCATCAGGTATTAACCCCTCTCTTTTCCCTCCTCATATTAATAACCAAGGTTTTGTTTTAGATTCGTGCTCTTCGCAATTTCCCGGGCAGGGATCGGAAATACGTGGTGAATGGAAGGATTGAAATTCCGGGCCGGCCATACTTCAATAACTTCGAGTGATTCAATACCGCTTCCGCCAAGGTTAACTTTATAACCGTGCAATGGCTGAGCATAAACTGCCTGAGCATCCCCCCAGCGAACCAGGTCAAGATGACGGAAGACCCCAAACTCCAATGCAAATTCGCACCTGCGTTCGTTTTTCAGATCAGCCTTGGTTGCATTGGTTTTGGGCGCAAGTCCGGCACGAACTCTTACCTCATTGAGCGGACCATCGCCATTCTGGCCTGTCCAGATAAGGGCCTCTGCTTTCATAAGCAGTACATCGGAATACCTTACAAGCGGAATGTTAAGATCAGTGGTTCCGTTGTCACTGTTTGGATTGACCGTAGTTCCAACGGCGTCAGCCGGAGCGAAAGGGGCCAGATACTTACGGAAAGTAAGCGCTGACGGGCTTGAAACAGACGCAGGATTTACTGCCCATACTATTTCGTTTCCGACAAACTGAACGGTTTCACCCGGGGCAAGTATGGTTGCTGCACGACGGGTGTCGCCTTCTTCAAATGCATTGTAAAGTTCCAGCGTCGGCTGGAAATATCCCCAGGTGTTGTAAATTCCGAAACCGCCATTCTGGAAGAGTACCCCCGGAAGTTTTGAACCGTCGATTTCAGTGCTGGTAACACTCATGATATACTCAGGGCTCCAGTTCTGCTCAATGGTAAACACATCGGCATAGTTAGTAACGAGCGAATGCTTACCTGTATTGATAACACGGTCGGTATATTCAATTACTTTCTGGTAATAGGAATTGTCGTATTGGGCGGCATAAAGGGCAGCGCGGGCCATTAATGACCAGGCAGCGGTTTTGTGCATCAGGCCCCAGTCATTCGATGGAATTTCATCAAAATAGGGCAATAATTCAGCCGCTTTATCCAGATCTTCAATGATCATATCATAATTATCCAATACTGAGGGCGGCCTGGGAACGTCAATCTCATCAATACCTGTATTCTCAGTCACGATAGGGATACCGCCGTTGGAACCATTGTCGCCGTACCAGGGAGCCAGCCACAGGTAAGCAAATGCACGCATAAAATAGGCATGTCCAAGCACACTGTTGCGAACTTTTTCGGATAATTTGGTAGCCGTCGGAGCCGAACGGATCAACTGGTTTGCATAATTGATGGTTTGATACATCTGGGGCCAGTTGTCGCGTACATCACGCGAAGAGGATCCATTATCGACAAAGTTTTTGATATTCTGAGCCTCAGCCTGTGTACGTCCGGTAATCAGGTTATCGCTGCAGTTTTCATACCACATGAAACCACGACCCATGGTTCCCTCACGATACTGCCAGTAGAAGAGTGAATAAACAGCCTGCATCGCCTGCTCGTCTGTCATGTTCGACAGCTGATTAGGCTGGCCGTAAGGCTCATATTCCAGAAACTTCTCGCATGATGAGAACATCAGCGCAAACAGAAGTGTAGATATAATTATTATATTCTTTTTCATGATTTTCAGTTATTTAGAATGAAACATTGATGCCAAAACTGTACATCCTTGAGACAGGGAACCTGCCACCATCAACTCCAAGGTTGCCGACTTCGGGGTCGAATGCAGAGTAGTTGGTGAAAGTAACCAGATTCTCTCCGTTGAAATACAACCTGATGTTCGAAGTTGAAGCAAGCCCGGCTTTGGTTACCAGACTCTTTGGCAGGGTATAAGAGAAATTCAGGTTTTTAAGCCTCAGATAATCCGCTTTTTCAAGGAAGAAATCAGAAACCTTTGAATAGTTTCCATTGGGATCTTCAACTACCGACAGGCGGGGGATCTCTGAATCCGGATTGTAATTGTATGAATCCAGAATATCTGTGCTCATGTTCCAGCCTTTCAGGCCTGAGTATGTCATGGCTTTAACACCATTGAATACATTTACGCCTTTTACACCCTGGAAAAACATATTAAGGCTGAAGTTTCTCCAGTTGGCACCAACGTTAAAGCCGTAGATGAAATCGGGCATGTCGTAGGCGCCCATGTACAAGCGGTCCTCATCATTGATCTTACCATCATTGTTGGCATCAAGGAATTTGATGTCACCGGGTTTGGCATTGGGCTGAATAAGTGATGTCGTGTTGGTTTCAGGATCGGTCCAAGTGTAGGCATTAATCTCATCCTGACTCCTGAAAATTCCAACTGCATCAATCAGGTAATAGGAATGCCATGGCTGACCTGCTGTTGACTGCAATGGTTTCATAGAGTTAACATCATCAGTGTGGGCGATAAATTCGGTTTCACCAATGCTGATCACTTCGTTTTTAACAAATCCAATGTTTCCGTTGAAGTTAAGATTTACATCCCCTACTTTTTCATTGTAGTTGAGGGTAAATTCCCATCCGCGGTTTTCAACTTCTCCTATATTGAATTCAGGCGGTGAGGCAACACCGGCAACAGAAGAGATAGGCATTTCTTCTATAAGATCTTTGGTGTGCTTGAAGAAATAATCAGCAGTAAACATCAGCTTGTTTTGCAGGAAACCGACATCAATACCAATATTGGTTTGCTCGGTACGTTCCCATTTCAGGTCGGGATTCGGGATAGTGGGCTGGAAAATACCATAACCCTGATATTCACCATCCGGACCAAGGAATAAAGGCCAATCGGTTACCTGATAAGGCGGGGCGTAAATGAATCTTCTTACTGAGTTGATATTACCTACCTGACCCCAGCTGATACGAAGTTTGGCAAAACTAACAGCCGTCACCTGTTTCATGAATGATTCCGAAGACAACTTCCATGATGCCGATACTGCCGGGAAAATATCAGAGTTATTATCGGGACTGAGTTTTGATGAAGCATCCCTGCGGAGACTACCGGTAATAAAATAACGGTCATCGTATGAATAGGAAGCGCGCCCAAGGACTGAAACATAAGCCTCATCCCAGATTTCTTCGATAGGTTTAACTGTCCAGTCGGTACCATTCAGGAAAATTGCCTGATATTTATCCTCGAATGCGAATCCCCTTACCTGGTTACTGTTGTACCTGTAATTCTTCTGGTTCATGGTAAAACCAGCCAGCGCTGAGAAATAGTGCTTTTCATTCACGATTTTGGAATACGAAAGAATATTGTCCCAGTTCCATCCCCGGTAAAGTGAATTGGAAATGGTGCGGTAGTTCTGGTCAATGGTTCGGCCAGGCTCAAGGAATCGCTGCTGGAACGATTCATTGCGAAGACTGTTCAGTTCAACGGAGAAATCCGACTTCAGGCTAAGTCCGTCAATGGGTTTGATTTCGAGTGAGGTATTGGAAAAAATCCTGTTGGAAGGATTATTCTCTCTTACTTTTTCAAGCATAGCCACCGGATTGCGGAGGTCAGCTTCTACACTATAACCTTCAGCAAGTGCCCAGCGGGGAACAGTACCACCATAGAGTTTATTTCCATCGGCATCATATTCGTAAACGGTGGAGAATCTCGGATATGCCATAGCTCCGAAAATAGTCCCGGTGTGTCCGTCCCCGATACCGCTTTTTCCGTTTGAATAATCATAAACAAGGTTCTGGCGGAGTGTGGTCCATTTATTGACGGCCATCTCAACCCCCATACGGGTAGTAAGTTTCTTGTTGTATGTATTGATTAAGGTTCCTTCAACATTATCATAGCTGACTGATGCCAAGGCCTTCAGGTCTTTGGAGCCTCCCCTGAGGGTGAGATCATAATGTTCCATACGTCCGATCCTGAAGATTGCATCCACCCAGTCGGTGCGGGTAACATTACCATAAGGAAACTGAATGGGATCGTAGGTTGCAGGAACAGTCTTGCCGGCAGCTTCTGAAGCATCCTTCCACACCATATTAAATTGCTCGGAAGTCAGCACCTCGGGCAAACGCCATGCCTGCTGAACTCCCTGCCAGACATTGGCTTCAACAGAGAGTTTACCTTCTTTTGCCTGTTTGGTTGTAATAATGATGACCCCTCCCGATCCTGCATGAGCACCGTAAATAGCTGATGAAGCAGCATCCTTTAGCACAGTAATGGTCTCAATGTCGGCGGGATTATATGGAGCATTGGGCACACCATCAACAACAATCAGAACGGCATCGCCACTCTTGTTTCCTTTACCCCTGATGCTGATGGCAGCTTCGGCTGTAGGGTCTCCGCTCTGGGTTACTTTAACACCCGACATCTGCCCCTGGATAAGGTTGCCCAATGAAGCAGGGCGGCCTTTATTGTTGTCACCGATTTTAATGGTAGAAGCAGCAACCGAAAGGTCCTGCTTCCGGGTACTTGCATAACCGATAACCACAACCTCGTCGATGCCGATCACATCTGTCTCAAGCGATACGTCAATTTTAGTTCTGCCATCAATGGCTACTTCAAGGGTTTTCATTCCCACAAATGAAAATACCAGGGTATTGCTGCCCCCGGGAACATTCACTGAGTAAGCACCGGAAAGGTCAGTAACTGTCCCCGTTGTAGTACCTTTTACTACTACGGTAGCACCGGGTATTGTACTGCCATCACTGGCCGATTTAACAACACCGCTTACCAGCCCCTGTGCATTCGCCTGCACTGATATCAATGCAAGCAACAGAATTGTGTAAAGAGGAATTCTCATAGTGATTTGTTATTGATTGGTGAATAATTGTGTGTTGTGCAATTTCACATTGCGATCGCAATGCAGGCTCCACTTACCTTTTGGTTGGACTTGATTTTCGTTTTCTGAAAGCATCTGATATTTGTTAAAATCCTGCTTGCAAAGAAAATTATCGTATTGAAATTGTAAATTAACCGGATGTTAATTCTGATTCCGGACTTTCTGAGCAGACCTGCCGAGTGTAAGTAGTTGCCCCGGTTAGTAACAGCACATTGATGCAAGACTTTAAACTGATGATTTTCATCTTTTTTCATCTTTGCTTTTGCCAGGGGTATGCAGCAAAATGTTCACCATTACACCGCCAAAGATATGACCGAAAGGAAGGATTTGTGTAATTATTTGCGTATTACAATCCTCAATTTACGCAAATACACAGATATCTATATCTGACGATGGCTCCAGCAAGTACGGAACGGACCCTGCTTAACATTAAAATCACAAACAACAGATGAACATTTCCGGAACTTCTGAAATGCCGGCCGGAAACCACTGAATATCTTTAGCTTAATACAATGCTGACGATTTCTACCTTTTTGAAAGATGTCTGCGACGGTACTCAGCAGGCGTACAACCTTTTATTTGTTTAAATTGCCTCGAAATATTCTTGCTGCTTTCAAAGCCCGATTCAATGGCGATTTCAAATATGGTTTTATCAGAGTCCAGCAACTTCTGGGCAAACTTCTCAATCTGAAGATTATAAATGTACTTATATACTCCGGTACCGGTGGTTTCCTGAAAACGCATTTCCAGTGCTCTTCTCGACAATGGCACCTGCCTGAGCACATCCTTTACGGTAATCCGTTTTTCGATATTCTGATGAATAAATTTCAGGGCTTTGGCAATATAACGATCGCTGGTTGATGCAATGTCAGTTGACTGACGTTCTACAATTTGTGTCGGCATAACATAAATATCATACTGCACGCCGATTTTACCGGTAATCATTTCATCCATGAGTTTTGCAGCCTCATATCCTCCTTTCTCGGTATTGAGCGCTATACTCGACAAAGGCGGATCTGAGAGGTTACAGGTCATCTCGTCATTATCCACGCCCAGAATAGCCATTTCTTCAGGAATCTGAATTCCCACCTGTTTACAGGCTTCGGTAATGTGCTGTCCCCGTTCATCATCGCATGTCATGATGGCAATGGGCTTGGGTAGTGACTGCAACCACTGGCTAAGGACCGAAGGTTTGTAAAACCACAATTCGCGTGTCGGAGCCATATCCTGATCAAAATAATGGACTTTATACCCCTGAGACCTGAGATAATGCTCAAATCCATCGCTCCGCTCACGCGACCAGACAATATTTTTAAACCCGTAGAAGGCGAAATTTTTAAACCCCTTTTTAAGAAAATACCTGGCTCCCATTTCACCGGCCTCAAAGTATCCGCCGGTTATGTTCGGGATATTGGAAAACCGCTCTTTGAAATCCTGGGCAATTACATGGATGCCGGCATTCAGAATCTGTTTGATGTCATCATTATTATATAACTGGCCAATAATTCCATCGGCCTCCCATTCCCTGGCAAATTTTACAATTCCCTTCATCCCTAAGGTCTCACGATAAAACAGCGGCATCCGGCAAAAAATCCATGGCCCGTTTTCCTTTGAATAACGGGCAATCCCTTTCAACAATTTCTGACCATACTCTTCGCCAATATCAAATAGCAGAATTATCTTGTGCATAATATCCGGTTTCAGCAGTAAATATACATTTTTTACTGTTGGGCAGAATAATGGATTTTAAGGCATTATTGAAATGATGTGCTGGCTTTCGGCCATTCCGGTCTTCTCTGAAATTGACGGCAACTTTTGCAAGCAAACGTCAGAAATCAATTCCAGCGAATCAAATTACGAACTTACCATGTAAAGTGTCATCCGCTCGCAGGCAGCAAAATGATTAACCTGAAACTCAGAAAACCATTCTATCTTTGTGAAATTAAAACAGGGGTACCCGCGTTTTTATCCGGCCCGGATAGAGAAATACTGATAAACAATGAAAGAACACTGGGACGAACGGTATTCGGCCACTGACTATATATATGGTACAAATCCCAATTTATGGTTCAGGGATAAATTGTTGCAGCTGACACCCGGCTCCCTGCTCCTGCCGGCCGAAGGTGAAGGCCGCAATGCTGTATTTGCAGCGAAAAACGGCTGGAAGGTTCTTGCGTTTGACCAAAGTACCGAAGGCAGAAAGAAAGCCCTGAAGCTGGCAGATCGCGAAGGAGTTCGGATAGATTACCTTATCAGCAACCTGCATGAATTTGATGACATCGGCATGACGTTTGATGCAATTGCACTGATCTTCGTGCATTTACCCCCGGAAGTACGTGAACAGGTCCACCGCCATCTTGCCGGATTCCTCAAACCGGGCGGATTCCTTATTCTTGAGGCATTTACCGATGAGCAACTGAAGAATACCTCGGGAGGGCCGAAAACGCCCCTGCTTCTGTACAATTCTAAAATTATTGAGCGCGATTTTAACCAACTCCGATTTATTGATTTCACAGAATCAACAGTGATACTCGACGAAGGCTCCCTTCACAGGGGAGAAGCCCATGTAGTGAGGCTGTTTGCACAAAAACCCATTCCGGTATGTCCGCAATGAAAAATAAAACCTCTGTCTTTTTTACAATTATCCTTTGGGGTTGCTGCAATACTTTTTTATCTGCAGGTATAAACCCGGGTAATCAAAAACATATCCGCAAAGCCGCCCGCATACACGCCCGGGCGCTGACGATCGACTCGCATAACGATACGCCCATGTGGTTTACCGACACTTCCTACAACTTTGCCGAAGACCATCGCGGAAAGCGGCCCCGCAACAGGGTGGATATTCCGGGGATGGAAGCGGGAGGCCTGGATGGCGCATTTTTCGCCGTTTTTGTAGGGCAGGGTGACAGAAATGAAAAAGGGAATGCCAAAGCTTTCGAACAGGCAGTTCAGACCTTCAAAGCCATAGACAGGAACCTGAAATTGCATGACGAAAAAATAAGCATGGCACGATGTGCCGGTGACGCGCGCAGCATTGAAAAAGAAAAAAAGCGGGCTATCTATATTGGCCTCGAAAACGGATATCCAATTGGAAACAAATTGGAAAATGTTGAACTGTTTTACAAACTCGGGGCCAGGTATATCACCCTTTGCCATACCCGCAACAATGATATCTGCGATTCGTCGACCGACAGCACGGAGCACAACGGAATCAGCAAATTCGGTGAATCCGTGGTGGCAGAAATGAACCGCCTCGGCATGATGGTGGATGTGTCGCACATCTCCGACAAGGCGTTTTATGATGCCATACGGCTGAGCAAAACACCCGTTATCGCCTCGCATTCATGCGCACGGGCGCTGTGCGACAACCCCCGGAACCTGGACGATGCCATGCTCAGAGCACTGGCCGAAAACGGGGGTGTGATCCAGATGTGCATACTGAGCAGTTATGTAAAAACGCCGGACCCCAATCCGCGCCGCGATTCGGCACATGTTGCCCTCAGGCAGAAATACAACGGATTTAAAGACCTTTCAGAGGAAGAATTGAACAAAGCCCGGAAAGAATGGTATGCCATTGATGAAACCTATCCCCAGAAACTGGCTACGGTAAGTGATGTGGCTGATCACATCGACCACATTGTGAAAACGGCGGGCATACGGCACGTGGGCATTGGCACCGATTTTGACGGCGGAGGCGGCGTTGAGGGATGTGCAGACGCCTCGGAGCTCGGTAATATTACCCTGGAGCTGGTGAAGCGGGGGTACTCGGCCAGGCAGATCCGGCTGATCTGGAGTAAAAATCTGCTTAGGGTAATGCGTGAAACAGAAAAATATACCCGGAAAAACGCTGACCGCGGGAACGGAAAAACCACCTGAAAGATGATCGCACTAACCCTTACTGAAGTATATGCCATTGAACTCCTGCCTGATGAACAATTCGGGGAGCTGCGGCAACAGTTATTGGCAAAAGTGCCCGAAAGCAGCCGCTCTAAATTCGGCAGGTATGCCCAGGTACGAGATGTTCAGCGAAGTTTGCTGGGTGAGGTATTGACACGTCATTTGCTGAAAAGGGTTTTCGGAAAGCTTCCGGAAGATATGGTATTTACCGCCGGCGAAAAAGGAAAGCCCGAACCGGCAGGCTTCCGGGGGATTCATTTTAATATTTCCCATTCCGGCGACTGGGTGGTGGCAGCGCTGTCATCCTCGGCAGTCGGCGTGGATGTGGAACGAATGCGGAAGGTGCCTGAAGGAGTGGCAAACCGGTTTTTCTCGGAAAAGGAAAAAGCCTGGCTGGCTGCAGCCGGTGACGAAAAAGAGAAAGCTGAAATATTCTTCACCTTATGGACGCTGAAAGAGAGCTTTTTGAAAGCCATAGGAACGGGGCTGACGCGCAGCCTGTCAACATTTACGATAGTAAATGATGCCCGGGGACTATTCAGCCTTGAAGACGACTTCGGAACCGGGCGCTATTATCTTAAAAACTGGCCTTTCCGCGAAGGCTATAAACTCTCGGCCTGTTCCGGCAGCCCCGGTTTTGCCAGTGAACCGGTAATCCTGACCATTAACGAATTAATCTGAAAGCATGAAACCTGCAAATATTTCACTGGTATTATCGAGCGGCGGAGCCCGCGGACTCGTTCACATCGGGGCCATCGAAGCGCTTGAGGAAGCCGGATTCCGCATTACCGCCGTCGCAGGCACCTCTATGGGCGCATTGGTCGGGGGAATGTTTGCCTGCGGCAGCCTTAACGATTACCGTAAATTCATGACCGGCCTTACCCGTCTTGATGTAATCAGGCTGATGGACCTGGCAGTAAGCAAAACCGGCATCATCAAAGGCGAAAGGGTATTCAATGAAATGAAACATTTTATAGGTGACAAGCGTATTGAAGATTTGCACATACCATTTGCAGCAGTTGCTGCCGACATCAGCAATCATAAGGAAGTTGTATTTAAGGAAGGGGACCTGTTGATGGCCATCCGCGCATCCAGCGCCATTCCCAGCGTACTGATGCCCGTTTCGAAAGACGGCGCCCTGCTGGTTGACGGAGGGGTGGTAAACCCGCTTCCACTGGAACACGTTGACCTCCCTGAAGGCAACCTACTGGTAGCTGTTAATGTGAATGCACCGCGCATAGAGAAAACAGATACTGAAAAAAAAGAAAAAGCGACAGAAGAGTCCATTGATTCCGGGCCGGATTCGGTAATCGAAAAGGCCAGGCATCTGATCAACAAAAAATGGAACAGCATGACCGGTAACCACAAAGAGCGCACACACGTTAGCGGAATATTCACCATTGTCAACAACTCCTTCGAGTTGATGCAGCATAAGCTCACACTCAACGCACTGGAGCGGCAAATCCCCGACATCCTCCTGAATATACCGGTGAATGCGGCCGATACTTTCGATTTTCACCGCGCGAAGGAATTGATCGCTTTGGGATACGAAGAGATGAAAGCCGAACTAAAAAAAACGGAAAATCTCCGGAGAAAAAGCCGGTTTAAAAAATGATAAAGCAATCCATAAAGGTTACTGGACTATAATTCCCGAGAGCCGGAAAGTATTTGAAAAAGAAGATCTTTAGCCCTGAACAACTGGGCTTTAACGGTCCCGATGGGCAGATTTTGTTCCGCTGCAATCTCTTCGTACGAGAGTTCATCAAAATACCTGAGTTCAATCAATCGCCTGTATCGAGGTTTTAATTTTTCCACCGTTTCGCGCATCAGGTTGAGGCGTTGTTCCCGGATGTAATTTTCCTCAGGGTCGGGAGTATCATCCACAACTTCCGGAGGGTTTATCTGGTTACTACCTTTATCCCTTTGACAAGGGTCCTTCTTTTGTTTCCGCTGAAAATCAATGCAATGATTTATTGCAATCCGGAACAGCCAGGTACTGAAAGCAAAATCAGGTGAAAAACGGTGAAGGTTTCTGAATGCCTTACCAAATGTTTCAATCGTCAGATCTTCCGCTACCATGGGATCTCCAACCCGCTTGAGCAGGGCATGGTATACCAGGTCTTCATAAAGCGCCATCAGTTCGGCATAGGCTTTCTGATCACCGCTGATTGCCTGAACAACAAGCTGATAATCCCTGATGGAGGCCTCTCCGGGGGCGCGCTTTTCTACCATTGTGTTTTTCGTGAGAACAACCCTGTTAATCCGAGCAGCAGGTTGATCATCATCAAAAATACTTCAAAAAACGGAAACAACAGCAGAAAATTCTTTTCACCGAGGCGGTTCATACTTTTCTTAATGATCACCGTTTGGGTAATCAGTCGCAGAATATAAATGCCAAGTAAAAGCATCCAGTTGACCTTAAGAATGGCCAGCGCGATGAGTGAACCAAAGAAAACAAATTGTGAAAGAGAGAAAAGACCCAAAACAAATTTGTGGGAAGGCCGGTAAAATCCTCCGGTTGTCAGGTGGCGTTTCTTTTGCCGGAACCAGGATCCGAAAGTCTGCTTTGGTTTTGAGAAGGTTACCGATTCAGGTGCCGCTTGTATCCTGGTATTTTTACGGTTGGCTACTTCATTGATAAACAGATCGTCGTCGCCCGAGGTGATTTTATAATGCTTCATGAATCCACCGGAATTAAAGAATAATTCACGGCGATAAGCCAGATTACGACCTACGCCCATATAGGGCAACCCTGCCAGGGCCAGCGACATATATTGCATGGCAACATGCAGGGTATCAAAACGGATGAGCTTATTCAGTAAACCGGGCTGGGCAATGTATGCGCCATAACCCAGCACTATTCCGGTTTTCGCGGTAAAAACCGACTGCATGCTGTCGATCCAGTGAGGCCCCGCCGGAAAACAATCAGCGTCGGTCAGCAACACGGTGTCATACCTGGCAGAACGGATGCCAATCGAAAGAGGGAACTTTTTACCAACAAAAAAATTCAGGTTCTGATGGATGTTTACCACATTCAACCGGCTGTACTTGTCGCTGAGTTCACGAAGGAGGTAAAAGGTGTCATCATCTGACGCGTCATTAACAACGACAACCTCATATTCGGGATACTCCTGTTCAAGAATCAGGGGAAGAAAACGGACCAGGTTATGGTATTCATTTTTTGCACAGATGACTACCGAAACAGGGAGTTTCTGATCGCTGACCGGCCGTTTGGAGGCATTATAAAATGCAAGACGGCTGAAAATAAACCAGTAATAAATCAATTGTACCAGCAAGGCCGCCAACAGTACCCATATCAGGGCAATCCAGGGAGAAGACAGAATACCTTGCAGCCAGAGCATAACATACGGAATTTCGACCGGCAAATTTACCCAAAGGCATTGAATTGGCGCCGACAAGTTTTCAACAATATGTCAGGCAAACAGGCCTATAGTGATTAAACTGTATTCCGGTTGAACCAATTATTGTTATTTTTGCTAAACCTCAGGTAACCCGCATCAAAGGCCAGTATGTTATCAATACTATATACAAACCGGAATTGTTTCAGCCGATACCGCAGATTCTGGCTTTTAGTCATCCTGAATGGTTTATTCACTTTTGCAGGGACAGGACAAATCAAGGACATGGGCCTGCCTTTTATCAACAACTATAATAAAAACACTTATAAAGCCAGCAATCAGAACTGGTCAATTGCCCAGAATGACAAGGGTTTTCTCTATTTCGGAAACAACGACGGACTGCTTGAATTTGACGGCAGTTACTGGGAATTGTATCCCCTGCCGAAAAGAACCATTCTCCGGTCAATCCTGGCAAAAGGGGATACTATTTTTGCAGGGGCCTTTGAAGAAATCGGCTACTTTGTACCCGGCGGAGACGGGAAAATGCATTTTAATTCCCTTGTTCACTTAATCCCGGAGTATTTCAGGGCTTTTGATGAGATCTGGAAAATTCACAATACCTCATCGGGCATAGTGTTTCAATCCTTCCGGTTTCTCTTCGTTTTCAACAACCATCAGATAAAGGTGATTGAACCCTTCTCGACCTTCACCCAATCGTTTCTGGTAAACGGAAACGCCTATATCATTGACAGGAAGAAGGGGTTGTACCGGCTGAGTGCACGCGGACTTGAACCTGTTTTCAACGACCCCTTGTTTCAGCGAACTGAAGTCAGGAGCCTGCTTTACCGAGGGGCGGATGAGCTGCTGCTGGGAACCTCCACCGAAGGCCTGTACATATTGAAAAACAAAACCCTCGAGGCCTGGCCTTCACCGGCGAATAATAAATTGAAAATCTACGAGCTTTTCAGCGGAATAGCCCTTTCCGAAAACTTTTATGCCTTCGGAACCGTTCAGAATGGCCTCTATATCACCGACAGGAACGGAAGAATCTATCAGCACATCAACCGTTCAAAAGGCTTGCAGAACAATACCATTTTAAGCCTGTTCGAAGACAGGCACTACAACCTGTGGATGGGACTCGACAACGGGATTGATTATGCAGAAATCAATTCCCCGCTGTCGATATTCGATTTTAATTACAATCTTGAAGCATCCTATACCTCCATAGTTCATGACGGCAGGCTGTATGCAGGGACAAACCAGGGTTTGTTTTACGCCGAACTCTCGAACATCAGAAATTCAGATGAGGACGGCGGAATATTTACACTGATTCCCGGCACTGAAGGTCAGGTGTGGAGCCTTCAGGTATTCGATGAACAATTGCTTTGCGGGCACAACACAGGCTGCTTTCAGGTGAACGGTGAAAAAGCCGTAAAGATCTCTGACATCCCCGGATACTGGACCTTTATCCGGCACCGCGAAACCAGCGACACCCTGATCGCAGGTACGTACAACGGTCTGACTGTCTTTACGAAAAAAGCCGGCCGATGGTCCTATGCTTATGAAGTGAAAGGTTTTAAAGAATCCAGCAGAACCATTCTCCAGGACGAGGATAATACCATCTGGATGTCGCACGGTTACCGGGGCATCTTTCATATTTCCCTGAGCAATGACCTGAGCAGGGCTGAATCCGTGACACTGTACAAATCGTCCAAAGGCTTGCCGCCTGATCTCCCATACAACATACACAAAATTGACAATGAACTGAATATCTCCACCAGCGCAGGATTATTCAGGTACGACAGCAAGGGGGATGTTTTTTACAAAAATCCAAAGTATACCGAAATTTTTGGCGGTTTTCCATACATCGACAAAATAACCAGGGACATCAGCGGCAATTTCTGGTTTTTTACGCACACCCGCATGGGGGTAATCAGAGAAACCGAGCGTGGTAAATATCTTGCTGAGCAGGCTCCCTTTTTCAGATTAAACAGCATGCTTCTCCCTTCATTCGAACACCTGTTTATCCAAAATCAGGGGAATGTTTATATCGGATCACAAAACGGCCTGATTCATTTTTCCCCGCGGTTTAATGAGTACAGGAAAAGGGGCAGCGATCCGGCATATATCCGGAGTATCCGCTTTTTCAGCAAGGATTCTGAACTTGCCATTACCGACACGCCGGCTGACAAAGAAAAAACAGGAAGCCTGGGCCTGCAGGCTTCCGTCCCTTACCGTTATAATTCAGCAAGTTTCAGGTTTTCTTCCCCTTCTTTTGAATTTCCCGAAGGCACGCTTTTCTCCTACCGCCTCGGCGGATTTGACAATGACTGGTCAGCTTGGAGCAGCCAGGGTTTCAAAGAATATACCAATCTGAAGGAGGGCGAGTATACTTTCGAACTTAAATCTATCAATGCCTTTGATGCAGAAAGTGAACCGGTAAAATTCAGTTTCACCATCAAACCGCCTTTTCACCGTTCATTCGCGGCCAAACTTATTTATACCATCTTATTGCTGCTAATCCTGGCCGGTAATATTATATTCCTGAGAAGACGCATCGAAAAAGCCCGTCTCGGCGAAATCCTCAAACGCGAAAAAGATCTCGAAGCCCAGGCGCTTGTTTTCAGGGAACAAGCCCTCACCAAAGAGAAGGAAATTATTCACCTCCGGAATGAAGCGCTCCAAAGCGAGATGAACCACAAGACCAAAGAACTGGCCAATGCCACGCTTAACCTCCTGCATAAAAACAAAATCCTGTCTCATCTTAAAGAAAACCTCACCACCCTCCTGCATCCGCAGCCCGGGCATGACCTGAAACATCAGATTTCTCAACTTATCAGAAAAATTAACAGGGAAATCAAAAACGAACAGCACCTCGAAGCCTTCAATACCTATTTTGATGAAGTGCATCAGGACTTTATCTCCAGGCTTAAAAATGCTTACCCCGCATTAACCCCCAAAGAACTGAGGCTTTGCGCTTACCTCAGAATGAACCTTTCGAGCAAGGAAATTGCCCCCCTGATGAATATATCTGTAAGGGGGCTGGAAATCAGCCGTTACCGCCTCCGCAAGAAACTGGATATCCGGCACAACGTGAATCTTACCGACTTTATCATGTCATTCTGAAACCTGCAATCAGGCCGGAAACGACTTCAGTCAAATATTACGAGCCTTAAACAGACTTCAGACCCTCCTGTCAACCCTGAATTTTGCAATATTTTTATACACCCTGAGGAGGGACCCGGATCAGGAAAATTAAAGTTAATCTGAAAAATCTGATGAGTGCCTTAATGCTAATTTATTATTTATATTACTTTAATTATCTGCTATTTATACTTTTTATGTTGTAGTAATGATGTAGTGCATGCAAACAACTGATGAGGTAGTGATGAAGGGAAAAAATGGACAATGGGATCCCCTTCATTTATATTTGTGCTGCCGATTAGATTCGCCTGCCAATGATATGCTGGTTTGATTCTTCCGGAGCGTAACCAAAAAGAAAAAACAGCATATATTTTCCGATTCTGTTCACCTTATTATTAATAGAATCACGCATCAACCAACAAATCAATTTTAACCCTAATCAAACACACCCAATGAAAAACAAATTTTCAAGATGGAGCACCATGTTACTGCTCCTTGCAGGAATCTTCTCCCTTGTCTCCATGACTTCATGTAAAGACGACAAGGATGAAGACGATCCAAAGAATCCGGTTGCCAGTTTCCAGTATGCAATCGATCAGGACGATTTTTTGAAAGTTGCATTTACCAATTTTTCGCAGAATGCAACCTCCTATGCGTGGAATTTTGGTGATGGCGGAACATCCACCGAAGCGAATCCGGTCCATACCTATGCTTCAGCAGGCACATACACGATTGTACTGACTGCAAAGAATGCTGCAAACGCATCTGCTGATTACAGCCAGACTATTGAAATTAAAGACCCCAATTCCGCGCTGGCGCTGCTTGCCGGCGAAACCTCCAAGACCTGGAAGCTCTTCAGGGAGGGGTCAAGCCTGGGCGTAGGCCCTGACGCAGCAAATGCACGTTCATGGTTTGCGCTTGAAAATTCCGGTGCACGGCCATGCGTATATTATCACGAGTTTACATTCGCCCGTGATGGTTCATTCACCTTTGATGACAAGGGATCTTTCTGGGGCGAAACCGCTGTTTTCAGCGGAACTGCCAATAACGAAGTATGCTTTGATGCAATTCCTGCCAATATGATCAACAAAGACGGGGTGGATGTCAGTGCATGGCTCAGCGGTACACACGCATATACTTACACTCCGGCAACCAATGAAATTACACTCACCGGAAATGGCGCCTGGATCGGGCTGCCCCAGCTTGGCACTACCGGAGAATCAATTGTTCCGGAAGCTTCCAAAAAATTCAAAGCTGTGATTGAACAAAAAGAGGGCTATGATCTGATGACCGTTTCATTCACTTATGACGGAGTTTATTGGGATGCGACCTATGCAAGTTACTCGAATCCTGCGCTTGAGCCGGAAGTAGTAAGTGAAGAGCCGCCCTACGGCGAGGATCTTCCCAATGCAACACCCACTGAAATGTGGAATACTTTTGAGACTGCTACCAGTTTTGTAGTGCTTGATACCGCCGGAGTATATCCGGGTAATGGTACGGCTGCCAATGGCGGCATGGCTTTCACCATGGGCGTTGCTGATCCCGCGGGCGTTGGCGTAAACGTTGGCCAGTATGACAGAAGAGGCACCTACCAGGAACTGCAGTTCCAGATGGAAAACGACATACAATTTGACAACTTTACAACGGTTTCTCTTGATGTTTATGTTCCCAGTTCAAACAATTATACCGGCACGTTAACAAAAACCATTGCCATTATTATCGGTGAAGCCAGTCAGACCCAGCAATGGTGGACAGGCCATCTTCAATATGATGCTGAGGCTACGGTAATGGATGAGTGGGTTACTTACACATTCAACCTGAATGAACCCACCAGCGGCCCGGGTATGGGTGTATACACCCCTGGTAGCAGAACAGACCTTGACTTCTTTGCTATTTCACTTGGAGGCGGGGGTCATACGGATGAAGGAGTTTTCTATATCCGCAATTTCAGATTCCAGTAATTAATTAATCAGGCTAAGATCGGCTCCGGCCGGTCTTAGCTTTAATAAAACCTGCCTGTGAGAAGTATCGGGTTGTATACATATTTTCTGTGCTTCCTGTTATTGGCTTTGCTCAGCTCCTGCAGCAAAGATGAGAAAGGCAACACTGATACGAAAGATCCATCAAATCTGGTAGTTGAGGTTACCATCCCCATTGCGGATTCCGGAATGGTGCTTATTGAGGCGAGCGCAGAAAATGTCACCGAATACCGGTTATTCATAGGACCTGGAGATCAACCTGTCGCTTCAAATGTAACCGGCCGGTTTGAACATGTGTTCACGCAACCGGGCACTTATGAATTGACCGTGAGGGCATATGGAACCTCAGGAAGGTATATTTCCGCCACAAAGGTGGTTGTGATAGCCGACAATAATCCTGTGACCATTGATGACGGCTATTCTACTCCCATGCAATATCCTGGTTATCAACTGGTCTGGAATGATGAATTTGCCGGGGGCACGCTCAATACCCAGTTCTGGACCCACGAATCCGGTGCAGGCGGATGGGGCAACAACGAACTTCAGCATTACAGAAGTGAGAATACAAGTGTTGATGGAGGCGTACTTACCATTGAAGCCCGCAAGGAATCTTTTCAGGGTAGCAATTACACCTCATCAAGGTTGATAACCCGCAATAAAAAAACCTTTACCTACGGCAGAGTAGATATTCGCGCTTTGCTTCCAAAGGGACAGGGTATCTGGCCGGCACTCTGGACACTTGGCAACAATATTACCTCGGTGGGTTGGCCTGCCTGCGGCGAAATTGATATCATGGAAATGATCGGAGGAAGCGGAAGGGAAAAAACGGTGCACGGAACAGTACACTGGGATAACAACGGCCATAACCAGACCGGGCAGGGATATACCCTTACATCCGGTATTTTCGCCGATGAGTATCATGTATTTTCCATTATATGGGACGAAAACTCCATCAGGTGGTATGTCAACGATACCAAATTTAATGAAGTTGACATTACTCCGGCACACATGTCGGAATTCCACCATCCGCATTTCTTTATCTTCAATGTTGCTGTCGGGGGAAACTGGCCGGGCAGTCCGAATGCAACCACTATATTCCCGCAACAACTGAAAGTTGACTACATCCGGGTTTTTCAGAAGACCTGACAAATCCTTGTTACCGGCCTCTTTTCTCTGCTGAGGCTTTTGTGAGATGCGTTTCCTGATTTCAGAAATGTTATCAGAATAATTGTATCTGAATGTATCTGATTGTATTCAACCATTTAATGCCTATTGCCATCTTCCGGGACGCCCTGTCGGGCGCTGAGGATGGTGGTAAGCCGGGTAAAACAGGTAATTCACTTTAACCTAAACAAGCTGATGATAACAAAATTTTACAAAACGATGTTTCTGCTGGTTTTGCTGTTTACTGCGGGTATGCTGCAGGCGCAGGACCATGCCGTTACCGGGACCGTTACCGATAAGGACACGGGACAAGGTATTCCGGGTGTAACCGTTATAGAATCCGGTACTTTCAAAGGAACCATCACTGACATAGACGGTAAATACTCACTGATGATGTCGGGGCCAAATGCCATACTCGAAGTTTCCTTTATCGGGTATCAGACGCAAAAAATCCCGGTAAACAACCGGTCAGTAATCAATGTAATTCTTAATGTTGAAGTTACCCATCTCAGCGAACTGGTGGTGATCGGCTACGGCACCCAGAAAAAGAAGGTGGTAACCGGGGCCATTGCCAGTGTGGGAGCCGAGGAAATCACCTCAACCCCGGTGCTGCGTATCGAGCAGGCCATGCAGGGCCGCACGGCCGGGGTGCAGGTAACCAACCTTTCGGGGCAACCGGGTGAAGCGCCAACCATCCGTATCCGCGGAACAGGTTCAACCTTAAATTCTGATCCGTTATACATTGTCGATGGTATTGCCGTTGGCGGAATAGATTACCTGAACCCGGGCGATATCGAATCCATTGATGTGCTGAAAGACGCTGCTTCGGCAGCCATTTACGGAGCCAGGGCCGCCAACGGGGTGGTTCTTATTACTACCAAAGGCGGAAAAGCAGGCAAAATGAACATTACCTACTCCGGTTACACCGGCTTCCAGAACGTGGCAAAAAAAATTGATATGCTGGATGCTGAGCAGTACATGATGATCATGAATGAAGGCTTGAGGAATAAAGGGAAACCGGAAGAATTTGATCTGAATGAGATTCCTAAGTACAATACCGACTGGCAGGAACTGCTGTTCGTGAAAAACGCGCCCATGCAAAACCATGAGGTTTCCATTACCGGGGGCAATGAAAAAACGACTTATGCTTCCTCGATGTCCTATTTTTCCCAACAGGGTATTATCGGAGGAGACAAGTCGCAATTCGACAGGATCACGGCCAGGCTGAACACCAAAAGTCAGGTAAACAAAGTGTTCAGTTTCGGAAATAATCTCTCCTATACACATATCACCAGAAGAGGCATCGGCAGCAACGAGTCCTTTAACGGCGCTTTCAGCAGTGCCCTGAATATGGACCCCCTGACCCCGCTGTTCCAGGAAGATCCCGATATTCTTTCCCAGCCTCCTTACTCCAACAATCCCGTTGTGCGTGATAAATTCGGAAGGGTGTACGGCATTTCCACGCTTGTCGGCGGTGAAGTAATCAATCCCATCGCCCTGCTCGAAATCCAGACCGCGGAAACCCGTGTGGATAAAATTGTCGGAAGTATTTTCGGGGAAGCTGAAATACTCAAGGGCCTCAAAGTGAATACCAGTCTCGGTATTGACCTCGCTTACGTGCTGAATGACGGGTACCGGCCGCTATATTACCTGAATGACGCACAGCTCAACATTGATGAAACCTCTGTCAACAAGCAGATTGACAGGTATTTTACCTGGCAGTGGGAAAACACCGTATCCTACAGCAAACAGATCGGTGATCATAATTTCTCAGTGCTTGGCGGAACAACAGCCAGTAAATACAACTTCGAGAATCTATACGGCTTTAATGCAAAAGTGCCGCTTACCGATCCTGATAATGTTTACCTGAATATGGCAACGGATACCGTTTGGGTAGCAAACGGCAGGGCTTCACATTCAGCCCTGGCCTCCACCTTCGGCCGCATCACCTATGACTTCAAAAGTAAATATGCATTTACGGGAATCCTCCGCAGGGACGGATCTTCGAAATTCGGCGCCAACAACCGTTACGGCATCTTCCCCTCATTAGGGGTATCGTGGGTGGCCAGCGATGAGGCCTTTTTCCCTGAAATCAAAAACATCGACCAGGTTAAATTCAGGGCTTCATGGGGCATCAACGGAAACCAGGAAATTGGTGATTATCAGTTTGTTTCGTTGATTGACAAGACCAGGGGATATATTTTCGGCAATGGAAGATACACCGGCGCATCACCTCTTTCCATCGAAAATGCCGATATTCATTGGGAGGAGTCAGAACAGATAGACATTGCACTTGATCTGGCAGCCTTCAACAACCGCCTGATCGCCACCGTGGATTATTATGTGAAAACCACCAAAGGCCTGCTTGAAGTCATACCTATTCCCGGCCATGTCGGAAATAGCCCGCCGGTTGCCAATGTGGGAAGCGTTCAGAACAGAGGGGTAGAACTCGGTGTAAACTGGCGTCATATGCTGAAGGGTCTGCGCTATAATATGGGATTAAATGCCTCCTACAATAAAAATGAGATGACGGTAATCGGGAATGAAGAAGGGATGCTAACCGGGGCCAACTGGTCGATTGCCGGTATGGTTACAAGAACTGAGGTCGGATTGCCGATCGCCTATTTCTATGGTTACAAAACAGACGGAATTTTCCAGAACCAGACGGAGGTATTCCAGCATATAGGAGTCACCGGCAATGTGCTTCAACCCAATGCCGGACCCGGAGATGTCAGGTTTGTAGATGTCAACAATGACGGGGTGCTCAGCCCCGACGACCGGACCATGATCGGAAATCCCACACCGGACTGGACATTTGGCTTCAATGCTTCGGCAGACTATAAACGGTTTGACTTTGCCATTCTTCTTACCGGCGTTTACGGCAATGAAATCTTCAATGGCAGCCAACGGCAGGACCTGGCGTTCACCAACCGCCCCGCAACCATTCTGGACCGCTGGACCGGAGAGGGCACTTCAAACACTGTTCCCAGGTTTGTGATGCAGGATAACCTGAACCTGAATTACCGGGTTTCTGACCTATATATTGAGGACGGATCCTATCTCAGGTTAAAAAATATTCAGTTTGGATATACCCTGCCGGAAAGCATCCTCAAAAGAATGGGTGCCTCCGTATGGCGGTTCTACATCTCGGCTGAAAACCTGCTTACCCTCACGAAATATACGGGTGCTGATCCTGAAATCGGCGCCAGGAGTTCATTCGACATTGGTATTGACCGTGGTATTTATCCTCAGGCCAGAACATGGCGGGTGGGAACAAGCATTACATTTTAACGCCTAAAAATAAAGATCATGAAAACCATATATAAAACTTTCAGCACCGTTCTTCTGATTGTCCTGCTATCAGCCTGCAGCAAGGACTTTCTCGACCTGAAGCCGCTGGATCAGGAAGTGTCCACCTCATTCTACAAAACCGAGGAACAGGCCATGCAGGCGCTGGTTTCCATTTATGATGTGTTGGGTTACCAGGAAACTCCGGGGGTATCGTGGGCACCGTTCATTGTAATATCCGATATTCTTTCGGACGACGCTTATGCAGGGGGCTCTGACGCCAACGACGGACAGGATGAAAATGAGTTCAACACCTTTACCATCCCAACGACCAGTAAAATAGCGCATGCCATCTGGCTGAAAAATTACACCGGAATTTACCGTGCAAATCTTCTGCTTGAGCGGATCGAAGAAGTAGATGCCTCTGATGAGTTCAAAAAAAGGCTGATAGCGGAAAGCAAATTTCTCAGGGCTTATTTTTACTTTGAACAGGTAGCCTATTTCGAGAATATTCCTCTGCTCACGCGTACCTTAAGCGGTCCGTCGGAATACAAACAGCCGCAGGCCACTCCTGAACAGGTATATAACCAGATTGCACTTGACCTGAACGAAGCCATATCCGACCTGCCGGCATCCGTTACTCCGGCCGAAGCCGGAAGAATTACCAAATGGGCCGCTCAGGCACTGCTGGCAAGGGTTTATTTGTTCTACAACGGGGTTTACGGAAAAGACCTTGTTGTGGGCAGTAATACCATTAATAAAGCAGTCTTGGTGGGTTACCTTGATGAACTCATCGCGAGCAGTGGTCACGATCTTTTCGAAAATTATCAGGATAACTTCAAGCTTGTTGGCGAATACGGAAAAGAATCGGTCTTTGAAATATCTTACGGCGACACCCCTCCCTGGTGGGACTGGGGCTATGTGCGCGGCGGAGAAGGCAACCTCTCGGCGCAGATGCAGGACCCGAGGGTAGCCAACTCTACAAACTGGAACCGCGGCTGGAGCTTCGGAACCGTAAGCCAGAAACTGGTGGATGACCTGAAAAACGACCCAAGGTATCAGTACACTGTCCTTACCCAGGAAGAGTTGGATGGTGTGCTTACCATAGGTTACCAGCACACCGGATATTTTTCAAAAAAATACAGTTCCGACGCCGAGCACTGGGGAGGCAGCGGACAGTTTGAACTGAACCGTACCTGCAATCACCGCGTTATCCGGTTTTCGGATGTGCTGCTGATGGCCGCAGAACTGGGCAGTGCCAATGCCCAACAGTACCTCGACCGCGTACGGGAAAGGGTTGGCCTGGGCAGCATTCCGGCTACCCCCGATAATATCTACAAAGAAAGAAGGCTTGAGCTTTCACTTGAAGGCATCCGCTATTTCGATGTATTGCGCAAAGGGATGGCTTTTGCTTCTCAGGAATTAACCGTTACAGGAGTCCGCGGGCCCAATTACGTGGGTGAACAGCAACTTTTTGATGTAACCTTCAATCCTGCTACCAAAGGATTTCTTCCTATCCCGCAGACAGAGATGGATCTTTCGGGTGGCGCATTTATCCAGAATCAGGGCTATTGATCGCCTGATTCCGGTTTAAAAAGTATAAAAATAACCTTGGTTGGTTGGTTTAGTAATGCACGGTGAGGTACCGGGTCGTTTGTTCTGAGAATTTAAGTGACCCGCTTGACTTACAACTCTTTGGGAAACCAGCAGAGCTTCACAGTCCCGGTAACCTCATCGTTGTTTATCTGAAAAAACACGAAAACCATGATTATTGCATGCGCAAATCTATCCAATGGCGGACTTTTAAACAGCTAAGTAACAGATTTTCCCATAACCGGGACTTTTTGCCATGGCGGAGAAGTTATCCATCCCCTTTTTAAAATAAACCAATACGGATGAAAATGAAAATTCTCACCCATTTCACGGTCCTGCTGATGCTGATTGCATCCGCGGCGTTTTCTCAGGGCAATAAGACGCTTGTCTGGGCCGAAGAGTTTAATTATGAAGGCGCTCCGGCCTCCGGGAACTGGAGCTATCAAACCGGTGATCACGGCTGGGGCAACAATGAACTTCAGAATTATACCTCCTCCATCGAAAATGCTTTTGTAAAAAACGGACATCTCACCATCAGGGCAATAAAGGCAGATGGGAAATGGACATCTGCCCGCCTGATCACCAAAAACAAACAGGATTTTCTGTATGGCCGCATTGAAGCCAGGGCGCGCCTTCCAAAGGGCAGAGGAACCTGGCCGGCCATCTGGATGATGCCTACTGACAGGGCCTACGGCAACTGGCCTGAATGCGGAGAAATTGACATCATGGAACATGTGGGTTATGACCCCGCTGTGGTACATGGCACTGTGCACACCGGTGCCTACAACCACCTGAAAGATACTCAGCTCGGCAACAGCATGAATATCAAAGGATTTAATGACTCATTTCATGTGTATGCCATAGAATGGACTCCCGATAAAATTGATTTCTTTATCGACGATCAGAAATATTTCACCTTTGAAAATGACCACAAAGGGGATTTCATGACCTGGCCTTTCGACAAGCATTTTCATCTTATCCTCAACATCGCCATAGGTGGGGGCTGGGGTGGCCGGAAAGGCATTGATCCTGCGCTGACAGAAGCTACCATGGAGGTGGATTATATCAGGGCTTACCGTTTCTGAACAGTTCCCTGATTTTTTCAGCCTGTTTCCCTTTTAACTGATTTCTTGCGGCACAGAAAGCCTTCCCTGTTCATTCAATGAAAAACATGCGTCATGAATAGATACGTACTGATTTTCCTGCTGCTGTCGCCGGTTCTCGTTTTGTTTTCCTGTATGAGAGAGATTAAAAATAAACCTGCCGCTGATGACATTGACTTGAAGGTCAAAGCACTGGTAAATCAGATGACCCTGGAAGAAAAAGCCGGGCAGATGACTCAGGTGACCCTCGACCTGCTCACGGAAGGCAAATCCCCTGAAAAAAGCAATGAACCGCCGGTGCTTGATACCGCCATGCTGAAGGAAGCCTTCGGAAAGTATCAGATCGGATCGGTAATGAATGCCGCCAACAACAGGGCCCGCGACCGGGAAACCTGGAACCGGTTGATCGGCCGGATTCAGGAATACGCCATAGCGCATTCCCGGCTGAAAATCCCTGTAATTTATGGTCTTGACATGATACACGGCGCTTCCTACGTCGCAGAAGCCACCCTGTTTCCGCAACAGATCGGCATGGCGGCGACCTGGAATCCCGGGCTGATCAGCAGGGCCGGCGAAATTACCGCTTACGAGTCGAGGGCCGCGGGCTGCCCCTGGACATTCAGCCCTGTAATGGATCTCGGGCTGGATCCCCGGTGGCCGCGTCAGTGGGAAACTTTCGGTGAAGATCCGCTGCTTGCTTCAACCATGGGCAGCGCCCTGATCAGCGGCCTGCAGGGCAACAGCAACGACCCTGGCAATGACCGCCATATCGCCGCCTGCCTCAAGCATTATCTCGGCTATTCCCAACCGGTAAGCGGCAAAGACCGCACCCCCGCGCTAATCCCCATGCATGTGCTCAGGGAGTACCATCTGCCTGCTTTCCGCAAAGGCGTTGAAAGCGGAGCCCTGGCTGTGATGGTCAATTCAGGGGAAATCAACGGTACACCCGTACATGCCAGCCATGAACTGATCACCGGGCTGCTTAAGGAAGAGCTGGGATTCAAAGGATTGGTTGTCTCCGACTGGCAGGACATTGAATTCCTCCATACCCGCCACAAAGTGGCAGGTAGTCATAAGGAAGCGGTAAAAATTGCCATCAATGCCGGCATCGATATGTCGATGGTTCCCTACAACTTCAGGTTTGCCGATTATGTGGTTGAACTGGCCGGGGAAGGTGAAATTCCCATGTCGCGCATCGATGACGCGGTAAGCCGGATACTGAGGGTTAAATATCTTCTTGGCCTTTTCGACAGACCGGTCACGAAACAGGCGGATTATCCCGATTTCGCATCCGCGGATTTTGCATCCGATGCCCGGCGCGCAGCCCTGGAATCCATTACCCTTCTTAAGAATGAAGACGATGTGTTACCGCTGCCTGCCGATGCAAAAATACTTGTATGTGGGCCGGCAGCCGACAATATGCGCCCCTTGCTCGGAGGGTGGAGCTACTCCTGGCAGGGCAACCTTGTAAATGAATTTACTGAAGGATACTCCACCATTTATGAGTCCATCAGGGACCTTTCGTCCAGGCCCGGCCAGGTTGAACTCTATGAAGGTGTAGTGTATTCCGACACCGGTGAGTTCAGAAAAGAAAGAAAGCAGATGCCGGATAAGCTGACCGGAAAGGCTGCCAAAGCCGATTATATAGTGCTTTGCGCGGGAGAGAATTCCTACACCGAATTTTCAGGCAATGATACCGGGCTGGATTTATCAGACAATCAGCAGGAGCTGATCCGGGTCGCCGCTTCCACCGGCAAGCCGGTCATCCTGGTGCTGGTTCAGGGCAGGCCACGCATTATCCGCCCGGTCGAGCCACTGGTAAAAGCCATCCTCAACGCCTACCTGCCGGGCAATTACGGAGGCGAAGCCCTCGCCCGCATCCTCTTCGGCGAAACAAACCCTTCGGGTAAACTGCCTTATTCGTATCCTAAGTATGCCTACAGCCTGGAGCCATACTACCACAAACACACGGAAGCCCTGAAAATCAAGGGCGTACCCAGCGAAACAACAGCTGAGCCGCAGTATTCGTTTGGTTTCGGCCTCAGTTATTCCCGGTTTGTTTACAAAGAGCTGAAGCCTGATAAAAAGGAATACCATCCCGGAGAAACTGTCAGGATATCTGTGAAACTCCAGAACAATTCCGGCAGGGAAGGCATGGAAACCGTGCAGGTCTTTGTCAGCGACCATTACGCGTCCCTTACGCCTCCTGTTAAGCGGCTCAGGGCGTTCAGCAAGGTCATGCTGCAGCCGGGCGAGTCCCGCACGATAAATCTTGAATTTCCGGTCAACGACCTTGCCTTTGTAAACCAGGATAACCAGCTTATCCTGGAAAAAGGCGATTTTACCCTTTCAGCCGGAGGATTATCGCAGACATTTACCGTAGCCGAAACCAGGGTTCTGGAAGGAAAAGCGAAGTAGGGAGATCCGCATTAAAGCCGGCAGGGAATAATGGATTTTTAAAGCCTGGTAATGAAGTGAATACAACAGGGCTGGAATCGGGAGTAACAGTCCTGGTATAGCCACAGTAGCGTCCCGATAGCTATTGGGATTGCGGGCTTCGTCAATATCCACCGAAATGAAGCCCACGCGGAGCAGAGACCGCCAAACTACCACCAAACTCCGCTATTGTTGGCTATACCATGTTAGTGTTTTGTTGCTTTTTATTCCTTGTTTTCAATTAGTTCTTTTAGTCTTTCTTTACTCGGTAATACTGTCTGATATTTACTTGCAAAAATCTGCTCATTAGTTTCAGGGAGAGTATATTGAACTACAGCTTCGCTCTTGTTTTGGCAAAGTATCAAGCCTATCGTTCTATTTTCATCCTTTAATCGGATTTCACGGTCATAATAGTTTACATACATTTGCATTTGCCCTATATCCTGATGTTTTAGTTCTCCTATTTTCAGGTCGATAAGAACAAATGACTTTAAAATCCGATTGTAAAAAACCAAGTCAATGTGGAAATGCTTATCATCAAACGATATTCTTTTTTGTCTGGCAACAAAAGTAAAGCCTGTTCCTAATTCCAATAAGAAATGCTCAAGCTTATCAATTAGTTTTTGTTCTAAATCACTCTCAGAATAAACAGATTTTTCCGGAAGTCCTAAGAATTCTAGTATAAATGGGTCTTTTATTGCGCCTTTTGGTTTTTCGAGAACGAGTCCTTCTTCAGATAGTTTCATGACTTCACTTTTATTTCTGCTCAGTGATAATCGTGTATACAGGGCACTATCATACTGCCTTTGTAGTTCGCTAATACTCCAATTGTTCTTAATGGATTCTATTTCATAGAATTTTCTTTCATTTTCGTCATCTATCCGCATGAGTTTTAAATAATGAGACCAACTTAATCTGAATTCGTCAGACACTGTCTGACCTTTTGAGTAAGTTAGATAGAAACTTCTCATTTGCTTTAAGTTAGTTGCAGAAAATCCCTTCCCAAACTCATCAGATAGCCTTTCAGATAATTCGTTAATCAGATTCTTTCCATATTTAGCTTTTTCTTTTCCTTGTTGCTCTTCATCCACTATTAATTTTCCAATCTTATAGTAAGTCTCAACCATGGTTGAATTAACAGATTGGTAAACAGTCTTATGGGCAGACTTCAATAAATCCAATATTTTCGAATAAAAACTGTCTATACGAGGTCTAAGCTCATCCATGTAATTAGTTTTTTTGCTCATCCGTTATTATACCAGTAATTATTTGACACAGCAATTGCAAGC